>Ga0307992_1001028_pt1 | contig 16846 bp, 25 predicted proteins | sample EllFjometagen133_FD_203162 | JGI IMG/M metagenome (GOLD analysis project Ga0307992, IMG submission 203162) | Marine microbial communities from Ellis Fjord, Antarctic Ocean - #133 | ecosystem: Environmental > Aquatic > Marine > Unclassified | place: Southern Ocean | collected 2014-10-08
TAAGCACGAATTTAAGAGATAAATCATTCCAGGGTATATCTCCTATCAAGTATTACCCTCAGTTTCCCGAGGTTATCCCTGACTTAAGGGTAGGTTAGCTACGTGTTACTGAGCAGTTCGCTCACTAGCTTCTAAAGAAACTAGTAAACTTGCATGTCTAAACGCAAATCAGAGAGCCGCAGCCGCCAGCAGGATCAACTGGATTTAACTTCATCAATATTTAATTATAAAAATATCTCAGCGCGTTCTCGATGGTATTTCGAGAATACTTCACACAAATAATTCCTAACTATTGGCTTAGAACTACAACTATGACTGCTTCTACATACCTCATACCTTAATGTACATAAAAAATTTTATTAAAGCACTCATTCTAATTATATTGAAGAGAAAAATATTGCATATATAAATGTTTCGAGATAGTTTGAAAAACTTTCTGCTCAAGAAATTTTTGTGCATAAATTCTTCTGACTAAATTAAATCCTTAGCGAGGAGAACATCAGTTAATCCTTTTAGAGATTTTCTAATACCCTCCTTATTATCTCGATTCAAATTATACTTAATTACAACTCCATCATAAATGTTTAAATTAGTTTGCAGACCATATCCCACTATTCTACCTTCATTACTACAACTATTCCCAAGGTATTTTTCTATCCAGAAATTTTGTGCAAACAACTGCCTTTAGGTAAATTTCTGGCTCAGAAACTCTAAACAAACCACGCACTTTAGTGCGTGGCAAAATACCAAGAGTTTCTGATTTGTCAAATCTTTTTTTACTTATCCTTGCATCAAGCTTTAAAATTACATTCATAAATTTAATTAAACATTTTCCTTTAAAAATTAAATTACCCTTAGACATCAATAAAAGAAATTTGAAAAAATTATGTAGACTAAAATTCCAAATAAAAAATACAGCAATGAAAATTAAACACTTGAAAGATATTTTTTTCCTTTACAAGGTAATTTTTTATTAAATAAAACAGTTTTTGTTCTTGGTAAATTTCCAGAATAATATCCCTTATCTAATTTAAAATCAAAATATCCCTCTAAACATTTAGCAAAAGTTATTTCACCTTCTTTATTATAACCTAAAATTCCCCTCTCACAAGTTCCACAAGAATTTTCTTTTATATCTTTAAAATATAATATTTTATCTTTTTTCATGATTATTTTTTATTAATATGCCTATTTAAATTGCTTGCTAACATAAAAAAATTTAAATATTTCTTATTCTTAATTTTATATGCCAATTTTTGTAATCCAAAAACATAATGCAAGTCATCTGCACTGGGATTTTCGCCTTGAAATAAATAAAGTTTTAAAATCATGGGCTATTCCAAAACAACCACCAAAAATTAAAGGATTGAAAAGATTAGCAATACAAGTTGAAAATCATCCCCTATCTTATGCAAATTTTGAAGGTGAAATTAAAGAGGGTTATGGAAAAGGAATTGTTAAAATTTGGGATAAAGGAACTTACAAACTTTTAGAAAAAAATTCTAAAAAAATTGAATTTAAATTAAAAGGGAAAAAACTAAATGGAAAATATGCTTTAATTAAAACCAATTATGGAAACAAGCCCAATAAATCCTGGTTGTTTTTTAAGATTAGTTAAGAAGATTAAATTAATCCTAACATCTTTTATTTGAACAAAAACTTTTCTTTAAAACATATTCTTGTTTTTTTAATTTAGAGTTTATACAAGATCTTCTCACTAGTTGATGTCTTGCAGAACTATCTATTTTTTTATTTTTTATATCATACCTAGAATGAATTCTATCTCCATCCTCATCTCGAGTTATATTTATCCCCATCCCAGTTCTAAATGGAAGATTAATTTCATAAATCTTGTAAACTTCTTCATTCATTTTATTTATACTACTTCTTTAGATATTAAAAGAATAATTGGAAACTTTTAAATATATTTATCCCACTTTAGATATTAAATAATTAAAGGATAATTTTATCTATTCCTCTGAAGATTATCTAAGAATAGATAAAGAAACAACAGAAGATTTTTGGATATATTTCCTACCCCCTTCTTGATTAGGAACCATTAAAGGAGATTGGACTTTTTTATTCGCAAAATATTCCCTAATATCACTATCATCTCCAAAATTTCTATCAGATAAATCTGGTTCTCCTCGATAATAAAAAACCTTTTTTATCCCCCAGGTCAAAGTTTCTCTATCATTTGTTTTAATCTCTAAATTATCTGACATTTCAATTTTAATAGATTATCTCTTTTAAATATAATTGCGATAAAAAATAATATAATAATTAATCTTTTATGCTGTAAATAATTTTTTTAAAAATAAATAGATTGTTAATATTTTCACCAGAACATATAATAAAGAATTAATTTAATTCTCTTCACTTGTCCACCAGTCTAAATCAGGAATCTGAGTTGTGTCCATATTTTTTGCTTTCATATATCCTCTTACAAGAAGATAAAAAATTAAACCAATACTTCTTTGACTTTTATTATTTCCAATAATTATTTTATCAGCGCCTTTTGAAAAATTATTTGTATCACAAATCATCAAAACTTTTTTATGAACTTTTAAAGTATCTTCAAGGGCATTTTTATCAACCCATTGGTCGGTTATTATTGTTAATTCATTTTCAAAAAAATCTGGGAGAGCAGTATTTGTTAAAATACCTGCAGGATATTTTTTTGTAAAAACTCTTATCCCTAAAAGTTTTCCAAACATTTCTGCAGTTTTCCATCCAGGTTGCCTTTTACAAATAAGAATAACATCCTCCGGATTAAAATTTGAAAAAAATTCTATTCCTTCCTTAAGTTTTTCATCAATTATATCTGTATTAAAAATTGCCAAACCATCAGCACGCCTTCTATAAACAAATTGTCGCATATTTGGGGTTACAGCACGGGTTCCTAGATAAATTCCTGATTTAACATATTCCTCTAAAGGCACAAGCATATCTGTTTTCTTCTTAATTTTAACTTGCTCTTTTAATTCTTCTGTTTTTGTAACATCTACTTTTTTAGAAATTTCTTTAGCCTTTTTTAAAAGTTCTTTTCTCTTCTCTTCAAGTGATTTTCCAACAGCAATATCTGTAGATTCTTTTTCTGCTTGTTTTATTAATTTTTTATCTATCTTTTTTAAATTATCTTTATCTTTTACTTTCTTCTCTACTTTATCTTCTATTTTCTCTTCTACCTTTTTTTCTACTTCCTTTTTTATTTTATCTTCTACCATAAAAAATTAGAGAGAAAATTGGTTTTTAAAAGTTGTGATGACAAACTATCAGGTAAATATGCATTCTTAATTCAAAATCAGATAAGAGATAAAATAAAAGTCACTAAAAGAGATATTTATCTTTTTTTATTAATATTATATCTTATTAATTGAATAATTAAATTTTCTTTTGAACACAAATTATTTACTTAGAATTAAACCTAATTTTACCTTAATTATATTTTTTATTATAATCCTCTTACTAAAATCAAACAACCCAAAATTTATATATTAATCTATTTATTTTAACTTTATGACAACTAAATTGCCAAAACCATTTGATAATACAATAATTTATGAAGATTCAAAATTATACTTTTGTTTAGCAAAATATCCTATAGCTAAAGGCCATACAGTTGTTGTATGGAAAAAATCTGTTTCTGATTTAAATTTACTCTCAAAAAAAGACTATGAATATTTGATGGACAAAGTTGATGAAGTTAGAAATGCTTTAATTAAAACCCTGAAAGTGAAAAAAGTTTATTTAATTTATATGGACGAAGCAAATCAAGTTCATTGGCACCTTGTTCCAAGATATAACAAAAAAGGGTTTGATGTTTTCCAGCATAAACCTTCTAAACTAACAGATTTTTCTCTGACTAAAAAAATAAAGGATAATTTAGTTTTAAAGATATAATATTTTTTTCTGTATTTTATAAGGTATCTACTCCAAAAAAAATTTTAGCCTTCAATTAAGAATAAATTATCCAAGTTTTTTCTCAATCTCAATCAATCTCTTTAATTTAGGCTCTCTAAATTTTCCATCAATACCACATTTAAAAAAATCTGCTTGAAACCCAAAAGCTAAATCAGCTAAAATATCTTCTGTTGTTTCTCCACTCCTATGAGAAAAAACTAATTTTATGTTATTTTTCTTGGCTAATTCACAAACTCTTTTAACCTCAATCAATGAACCACATTGATTTGGTTTTACAATAACTGCATTTATGCTTTTTTTATCTATAGCTTTTTTTAGTCTTTTATAATTTGTAACTATTAAATCATCCCCTACAATAAGGCTTTTCGGAAATTTTTTTAATAATTGTGCATGACTTTCAAAATCTTCTTCATCAAAAGGGTCTTCAATATAAAACAAGCCATAATTTTTTATTAAATTAACTAAATAACTAAATTGTTCTTCAGAATTTCTATCTAATCGAGGATTTTTATAAAAATATTTTTTCCTTTTGTAAAAACTTGAAGCAGCAATATCTAAACCAAGAGGGCTCTTTAATTTTTTTAGTATTTCTAAAAGCTCTTTCTCGTTTAAAGAAGATATAAAAGCATTTTCCAAATTTTTTAATCCTTCAAATAATTTATCTTTTTCTTCTAATAAAATTTTTATTTTTTCTTTTAACTCTTTATTTTTCTTAAATGAATCACCCACTTTCTTCAAATTAGGTATAATTAAAAATTCCTGAAAATCTGGTTTTTTATTACCTATAGAAACATGCTTCCCGCCTCCAACACAATTCCCAACAAACCTCGGAAATTTTTTTATTTTTGATTGTTCTGGATTAATTAATTCCCAAATTTCTATTTTCTGTTCCTTTGCAATAGCTTTAAGTATTGCAGATTCAAGTGCAAAAAAAGTATTTGCTCCAACATGCCTATCAATAATATCTTCTACCCTATGCAAATCATCAAATTTTTCTATTATTTCTTCTGAAAAATATTCTGAGAATTTTTTTATTGTTTTAATATCCTCCTCAAGACTTTTTTTGTATGGTTTTGCCTCGCTTTTCCCTCGCGAAGTTCCATTGGGAGAACTCGCAGAAAAACTCCCTATGTTAGTATTTATAGAAATCTTAATTGTTTTATCTCCCTTAGAATCATTCACTAATTGTGCATTAATTTTCTTAATCTTCATTAACTAAATAATTTTAGATTATTTAAAACTTTTTGGGTGTTCCATATTTATATTAAATTTAATAGTTTAAATGCAATAAAAATTTGTGCAATATCTACAAGGCTGTGTATTACCCAACAAGACAAAATATCTTTGTTCTTTTGAAAGATAAGATTCATTATTATTGCATAAAATATTAGTCCAATTGTTACAATTAAGAAAAAAGGTATACTAAACTAACTATAGTAAAACATAACATGTGAAATGAAAACGCTATCCCTGTAAATAAATAAGCCATCCGGGGGCTAATTAACTCTCTTAACTTTTTAAATATAAATTCTCTCCAAAAATATTCTTCAAATTATGTAAAAACCAATAAAAATTAAATTACTTATATTAAGAGATATTAATTCTTGAAGTTGCATAGCAATAGTTTGCAAATTAAGATATTTTTTTAAGAGAAGAAAACTAAATGAATATATCAAGGATAAAGTAACTCCGGTGAGTATTACAAAAATGATATTTTTTTTAAAATTTCTTAAATGAGAAGTTTTCAAAAAGTAATTGTCTGAGGGTTTTTCTTTCTATAAATAAATAAAAAAATACAGGAAAGAGAAATATAATTTTATAGAAAGATGAAAAAATATAATTTGTAACTGATAACTGTCTGCTTAAAAAAATAAAAATAGGAGGCATAATAAACAGGATAAGTAATAAGATTATCTGCTTTTTGTTGTTCATCAAATATAAAAAATATTTTAATTTAAAATTTTATTTATAAATATTTTCATTTAATATAAAGATAAAATAACTAGCCAAGATTATTATTCTTTCTCAGGATTTTCAACTACATTTTCACTCTCTTCATCTTCTGGATTAACAAGTGCCATAATTTCTCCCTGCTCTCCAACTTCTTCCTCTTCTTTTTTTTCTAAAATTAGTTTTTTATCATCACTAACTGTTTCTTCCCTAATTCTTTTTAATTCTTCTTCTCTTTTTTTAGGAAAAGGTTTTTTAACTATAATCGGAAGAATTCCTAAATCTAATTCAATTTCAGCTATTTTTAGAGCATCAAAATTAATTCTTTCCAAATTTTCTTTACTCATTTTTACCAAAATAGGTGCATTCATAGCAATTTGCAAAGCTCTTGCTCCAAGAATTCTTGCTTTTTCATATTTGGTAAATTTATTTACTTGCATTTTAATATAATTCTAAATAATTTACTTTAAAAACTTTTCAATTTTTTTAAACATATCTTTCCAAACTTTTTCATTTAAATCGAGAATTTTACCCATTTCTTCAATGGAAATTACCTGAGGATTCCCTTTTTGAATTGAAGAAATTGAACCATCACAACTTCCAATTGTAACTCTTACCTCACTTACATCTTCTTCTTCTCTTGTAGGATCTAAAACAAACTTTTTACCAATTTTATGTACTGTAAGTGATAAAGGAATATTTTTTGATAAAGGCAAATTTTTATCTGTCCATTCCCCATAAATAACTTTTCCTTCTTTTTCATCATACTTGGGCATTTTTGCATTTTTTAATGCAACTATTGCCCCAATTCCCGCAGCATCCAAAAGATTACCATCATCATTAATTGAATAAATATCTATAAAAACTGTCCAAACTTTCTCTCCTTTTTTAATACATAATTTTTCAAATTCAATAAATTTGCCCTCTCTTATTCCTCTATCAATCACCCTTGCAATTTCTATTGAAGGAAATTTAGGTGGACCTGACTCAAATCTTTGAGAACTTAATGGTAATAATTCTGTAGTTGTCATTAAATTTCCTTTATCGGGGGAATCTGAATAAGGTTCTGAAACATCCATTTTAACACCTACTAAAACTTCTGTTTTTCCAATAGTAACTCTTGCAGAACCTTCTGCTTTTATTGAAACAGGTGTTTCTATTTTTATATCTCTAAATTCCTCTAATTTTCTTCCATCAAATCTTTTTTCTTCTAAAAGATATTTCTTTATCCTTTTTGCAGTTAAATTAGATGTTAAAATTACTTTATCCATTTTTATTTTTTCTTAATCTCCCTTTCAAGTTCTTTAAATGCTTCCTTTTGAACATCATAAATTTTTTTAATTGATTTTTTTGCTATTTCAATTGCTTCTTTTAATTGCTCTTTAGATATCTTGCCATCTAATTGAATATGAGTAATTTCTTGAGAATTGCTGGTGAAGGTAATTGGGATATCTGTTGGACCTTCTCCTTCTTCCCAATCTTCTTCTGTTTTATTTAAATCCACTACAAGTTGTTTATCTAATTTTCCTATTGAAACACTTGAAACAAACTCTTTCATAGGGATACCTGCATGTGCAAGTGCAAGAACAGCTGCATTAATTGCTGCACATCTTGTAGAAGCATTTGCTTGGATTATATTCATATGAACATCAATAACCATTCCAGGAAAATTATCAATTAAAAGAACTGGCTCTAAAGCCCATTCTATTATTTTGCTTATTTCTGTGCTTCTCCTTGATTTTCCAGGCCTTATTCTGTCTGTAACAGAAAAACTTAACATATTATAATCGCATCTTAAAACTCCTTTTTCCAAATTTTGTAGATGCTGTGGATGCATTTTTTTAGGACCATAAACTGCTGCTATAGCAATTGTCTCTCCAAACTGGAATATTGCACTCCCATCTGCATTTGGAACAACTCCAACTTTAGCCTTCATAGGTCTAATTTCATCAATCTTTCTTCCATCTGGTCTTTTAAATTCATTTGTCATTTTTTATTCTCTTTAAACCATTTAATTACTTCATCTGTTAAACCCTCAATAAAAGATTTCTTGCTCACAAATAAAATTGCATTTTTTGCCAGAAGTTCTTCTTCTATTTTAGAACCTTTAATCCAAATTTTTCCATTTTGACCAACAGTAATATTGCATCCTGTTTCATCTTTTATCATTTTTATCATACTCCCTTCTCTTCCAATTACTCTTGGAACTTTATTTGAATTTATATCTATTATTAAACCTTCCTCAATCTTTCCTAAATTTCTTGATTTAATTGTAAGATCAATTCCCCGTTTATTTACTCCAAATATTTTAGCTACAACGGTATCTCCAATATCCATTAATTCATCTAAATTATTTTTATGAATATATCTTGGAACTTCTGATAAAGGCAAAAATGCTGTCTCTGCAGAACCAATCTCAATAACCCATCCATTGAAAGTTACATTCTCAACTGTTCCTATTACACTATTCCCTCTTCTTGGATAATAAACTCCTGATAAAGGAATTACCTTAATAAGCCCATTTGAATTTTCTAATAAACCAAATTTTCTTGCAATTATATTACTTCCCACCTTCTCTGTGTTTTCTCCTGGAAGAAAATCTTCTCCTTCTGCCATAACTTCTCCGGGTATAACAAGTTTTTTCTCTTGTTTTTCTTCAATTTTTTCAGTTTGATTTTGTTCATTCATTTTTTATCTCTTCACTAATGGCAGAACCATGGGTTATTGAATTTAATTTATCATAAAAATCCATTATAATCCCTGAAGGAATTTCTAATATAACTTCCAAACTCCCATCATCTTTCCATTTTTCTTGCAATTTATATTGATTTATGGTATTATAAACCTTTCCTGTAAATAAAGCAGGAATATTTACTTTTATGTTTTTAGTCTCAATTTTTATTGGTATTAAAGGACTTATCTGGGAAATTATCTCTTTAATCTGATTTTCAACAGGAGAATCTTTAATATTAACATGTGCTTCTTCTAAAACATTTTTAATTCTTTCAGGTGAAATAGGATTTCCTGTTTGAGAATCCATAGCATTTCTTGAAAGAAAATCAATTACCTGCTTTAATTTTTTCTCTTTTTCTTCCCCCCTATAATCTTGTGTTAAAAGAACCTCCCCTTCATTAATAATTTTTCCTGCAATTTCAGTTGAATCTACTGTTCCAAAAGCTTCTTGCAAATCATTTGGAGAAGCAATAAAACCTTTTTTTGAATCAGTAAAGATTTTATTACCTTCAGGTTCTATTGAATTAGATTCATTTTTCTTAAATTTAATTGCTTCATCTATCTCTACTATAATCTCGAAATTCTTTCCGGCTTTTTTTATCCTTGCTGTTGTATTCATTTTAAATTATCTTCTAATTTATCTCTTGTATAATTAACAAATTCTCTAACAGGGGCTCCTGCTAAGAAAAAGCATTTTCCTAAAAATTCTTCAAAATCATGAGATTTGTATTTTATGATTTCTCTTGTAGTTGGGAGATTTTTCCCATAAAGAGGGGCTAATGTATCTGTCGTTACTACCGGGTTTACCACAAAAAATAAATAAGCTGAAAAAAGTGCAACTAACTTACTAGAGTTGATTTTTTTTCTTATTTTTCTAGTTGTAGAATCTGAAAGTTCAAAAGGCTTTCCTCTAATACCTAAATCTTCATCATAAATAACTTGATTTAATTCATTCATTTAACAAAACTCCCTATTTCATCCCCTTGTAATTTTTCTATTTTTGATATATCTTTATTAATATAAACTAACTCAAATCTCTTTAGATTAAATTTATCACCTAAAAGTTCCTCATAAATATTCAATGAAATTTTAATCCCTTTTTTAATAGTTAAATCTCTTTTATATTCCTCTCTGAGTTTTTCTTTTATTTTTTCATCATTTTCACCAATAGCATTTGCATAATAAGAAAAATAATTTCCAGTTATATCACTTGTAAAAAGTTCTGGTTTTTTTCTATTGATTCCTGCTATCATCAGAGAAACCCCAAAAGGTCTTGCGCCCCCATATTGAGTAAATTGTTGTTTTAAATTAGATATTTCTTTTATAATTATTTCTGGTTCAATAGGTGAATCATAGGTAATTCTATTTTGCTGAGCTAAAATTTGTGCTTTCTCAATTAAAATTCTTGCATCAGAACCAATTCCTGCTACACTTACAATTACATTGGAATCTATCTCATTAATTTTTGTCACAGAATCCTGCACAAGTAATTTATCATCTATTCTTTTGTCAGCTATTATAAAAACACCATCAGCACAAACCATTGATATGCTTGAACTACCTAATCTCACTGTTTTTTCTGCATACTCTACCTGGAGCAAATGTCCCTCAGGAGAGAACATAGTTGCAGTTCTATCATAGCCCATGGCCTGATGTTGTATATCCATTGGAATTTCCATTTTAATATTTTTTAAGAAAAGCTAATAATCATTTAAACATTTTTCCTTTTCTCTTACTTTGGAAAAAAGAATTTTCTCTTTTTAAGGTTTTTGGTTCTTAATTCCTAAGGATTTTAAAGTTCCAGAAACTTTCTCAACTGTTATTTTTTCAGGAGAAATACACAAAGCAGATTTAACATAATCAATCATTTGCCTATTTATTGCAATTACAGCAGAATTTTTATCTAAACTAATATATTTTAATCCCAGCTTAGAAAAACCTAAAACTCCAATAAATTCAAGAATTGCTCTCTCTATAGATAACTTAATATTTCCAGAATTAAACTTAATTAATAAATATCTTTTATTTTCCTTCATTGAAGGTTTTAAAGGTTTCATAAATATAAAAAGTTTTAAAGATTATAAATTTTACTACAATAAGTTTTTGTTGAACTAATTATAAAAAAGATGTGTTAAAAAATACCTTAACCTAAAACCTTTCTAATGGAAATATCTATTATCTAAAATCCAATCTACATCAAGGGAAACTAATAGAAATTCTCAAAATAATTAAGATATTCATACTAAATCAATAATCTTATTTTTAAATTTTCCAGTATCATTACAATGATAAACCTTATGAATTAACTGATTAAAATTCAATTTTAGTTTAATATTATTTTTGTTTATCAATTTTTTATTCTCCTTTGAAATCTTTAACTGAGGCGGCTTGAACATTGTGGGTTTAAATCCGAAACATTGTTCAAAAATTTCTATTCCTTGTACAAGATATTCTCTTTCCCTATTTGCTTTAAATTCCTCAAATTGATGTGTAACCCCATGCAAACCAATTGTTTTGTTTAAACTTAAGATATAACTGCACCAAGTTTTATTCTCAGAAATTAGTTTATCATTAAACTTAGGTATTACCCATAAAATATCGCTTTTTTCAATATATTCTTTTTCACAAGGAATTTCTGGGGAAACATCATCTATTTCTCTTGGAGAAAAAACTCTTATAACAAAAAGGAAAACCATCAATAAAAATATAACTATAAATAAAATTGAGATTATCTGAATAATCCTCTTTTTTTGCATTACAAAATAAAGTAATAATACTTATAAATCTAGTCTATTTCTTTTGTCTATGAAAATATCAAGTGAAACAATTAATGAAATTGACGAAGCTAAAGAAAAAAATGACCTGAAAGTTCTTGAAGCGATTTTTTTTATATCTGGTAGGTTTTTATCAATTTCAGAATTAATTTCTTTAAGTAATTTAAACCCAATATTAATAGAAGACTTTATAGAAAAATTAAAAGAAAAGTATGATAAAAATGATTCAGTTATAGAAATTATTGAAAAAAATGGCTTATGGAAAATGGATGTAAAGCCAGATTATAATTATTTAATTAATAAAATTGCTACAGGAAATTCTGAATTTAGTAAAGCAGAACAAGAAACTCTTGCAATAATTGCTTATAAACAACCAATTAAACAATCGGTAATTATAAAGATAAGAGGAAATAAATCCTATGAACACATAAAAAAATTTTATGAATTAAGTTTTATAAAAAAGAAAAAATTAGGGCATACTTCTGAATTAAGCTTAAGTGATGATTTTTATGATTATTTTAATGCTCAAAAGTAAAAATTTTTAGATAAAATGGAGAGATTATGGAATTAATTACATGGCTTTATTTATTATATGCATTTATTTCTTTTTATTTTTTCTTTGTATTTTTCTTACTTTATGTCTCAAACAGAGAAGAAATTTTTTCCTATCCTAAAAAAACCAAGGAGTATGAAATAAGTATAATTATTCCTTGTTATAATAAAGAAAAAGAAATTTCAGATAATATTAAATCTGTATTAAATTCTGATTACAAAAATATAAAAAAAATAATAATTGTTGATGATTGTAGTACTGATGATTCAGCTAGGATTATAAAAGAATATTCTAAAAAATACAAGAAAGTAATTTATGTTAAAACACCAAATAATACTGGTTGTGCAGCAGGAGCAAAAAATTATGGGGCGCAATTTGCTGAAACTGAAATAATTGGATTTGTTGATGCTGATTCTTTCTTGCAAAAAGACACTATTGATAAAATGGTTGGTTTTTTTTCTAATCAAAATATAGCCACAGTAACCCCCCAAATCCTAGTGAGAAATAGAAAAAGATTTTTAACCAAACTTCAAGCAGTTGAATACAAAATAATAGCCCTTACAAGAAAATTGTTTGGTTTTATAGATGCAATTTATGTTGCTCCAGGACCATTAGCACTTTATAGAAATAAAATTTTTAAAGAGATTGGGGGGTTTGATGAAAACAATATCACTGAAGATATTGAAATTACCTGGAATATCGTTGCACATGGATACAAAGTTGAGATGTCTTTCCCTTCAAAAGTCTATACTGAAGCACCTGAAAAATTCAAAGAGTGGTTTAATCAAAGAATAAGATGGACTATTGGAGGTATGCAAACTGTTAAAAAATACAAGGGCCATATGGCTAAAATGGGAATTCTTGGGAATTTTATTCTGCCTTTTTTTATATTTTCTTGGATTATAGCTTTATTTGGAATTGCAGTTATAGGATATAGGTTAATAAGAGGCCTTATTCTAAGATATTTATCAACTACATACTCTATTAAAGCTGAAACCGCAATCCTAACCCTAAAGGAGATAAATCTTACACCAAATATCCTTATTTTTTTCGGTGCAATCCTTATTCTTTTTAGTGCTTATCTTGTTTGGATAGCAATGATAAACACAAAAGAAGAAGAATTTAAAAAACAAAATTTATTCACAATCTTATTTTATATGTTTATTTATGTGATGTTATATCCAATAACACTAATAACTTCAACATACAAATTTTTAAGAAAAAAAGAAAGCTGGTAAAAGATGATAGGAGGAAACAAAAATGTTTTTTGGGAAGCATTAATACTAACTGTATTTGTTTTTTTATTAGGAATGCTCTTTGGAGTAGCTTATGAAAATAGCAAAATAAATGAAATTGAACAGTATTATAAATCCTCTGAGCTAGATTTAAATGATATTTTTGTTTTTAATGATCTTATTGAATTTAAAAATATTAGCTGCCAAAATCTTATTGATAGAAATATAGAATTTGCAAATAAAATTTATGAAGAAGCATTATTATTGGAAAAATATGAAGATGCTGGAAAAATTAATGAAAATATGAAAATAGAGCATAAAAAATATGATTTGCTCAGAACTTTTTTATGGATTAATACTATCAAAACAAGAGAAATTTGTAAAGAGGATATTACAACAGTTGTTTATCTTTATGAATATGAAACAGAGAATTTAGTTCAAAAAGCTACTCAAAATGTATGGTCAAAAATTTTACTTGATTTAAAAAAAGAAAAAGGAAATGAAATAATTCTTATTCCAATTGCAGTAAACACAGAAATTATCTCTATAAATGCTCTCACGAAAAAATTTGAGATAAATGATTATCCTGCCCTTGTTATTAATGATAAAACAGTGCTGACAGAATTAAAAAATATTAATAGCATTAAAATTCATCTTTAATAAGATATTTTTTATTATATAAATTCTTAAAAGATATAACTTATTAGATTAATATGGAAGAATGTTTTAAATGCGGAATTAGCAGTGATAAAACTATTTTATTTGATGTTATCTCAAAAAAAGGTATTAAAAAAATATGCAAAAATTGTCTTGAAGAAGAAGATTTACCTGTTATAAAAACAACAACGGATATTCAGTTTAAAGAAGCAAACAAAGATTCAAAGAAAACAGTTTATCAACGGTTGTCTAAAATAACTGGATTTAATCCTTCTGCATATGAAAAGAATAAAAAATTGGAAAAGGAAAACCAAAAAATTCAGAAAATTGCAAGTCAAAAACCTGTTGAAAAAGCACAAATTGATAAAAAATCTTCAGGTTTAATTGAACATTTTAATTGGGTTATAATGAGGAGAAGAAGAATGGAAAAATTAACTAAGAAAGAATTTGCTGAAAAAATAAAAGAAACAGAACAAATCATAAAATTAATTGAATCTGGAACTCTTCCAAAAAATTATATTGAGATATTTCTTAAAATTGAAAGAGAATTAAACATAATATTAATAACAAATGAGAAGAGGGAAAACTTATTTAAACAACCAGATTATCTTGATTTTGAAAAAAAAGGATTTGAAAATTTGAAAATCTCAGATCTTCAAGAAATGAAAAAAGAAAGAGAAAAATCAAAATCTTTATAAATTAACTTAAATCCTTTAAATTATGGAAATTAACATTCTTAAAAATTCAAAAGATGAAATTCAATTAGAATTTGACTATGTAACACTATCAGAAATTTTGAGAGTTTATCTTAATAAAGATCCTTCTGTAATTTTTGCTGCATGGAAAAGAGAACACGCCACAAAAAAACCTATCTTAAAAGTTAAAACAAAAAATAAAATTGCAAAAAAGGCAGTTAATGAAGCTGTTTCTGCAATTGAAAAAGATTTGAATAAACTTTTAAAAGATTTTGATAAGCTTAAATAGAAAAAGTCTATTAATCCTTTTCTGCTGAATAATTTATGAATAAAATTATTTCAAAAAAACAATTAGAACAAATCTCCAAACTTCTTAAAAAACAAAATAAAAAATTAGTAACAACCAATGGAAGCTTTGACCTAATTCACCCAGGACATTTAATAATTCTTGAAGAAGCAAAAAATCAAGGGGACATTCTAATTGTAGGACTTAATTCAGATAAATCTGTTAAATCTTATAAAGGGGAAAAAAGACCAATTATTTCTGAAGAAAATCGTGCTAAAATGCTTGCTTCTTTAAAATGTGTAGATTATGTAATTGTTTTAGATAAGCCAGAAATTTCAATTCCTTTAATTGAATTAGTTAAACCAACAGTTCATGTTAATGGTTCTGAATATGGAAAAAATTGTATTGAATCAGAAAAAGTTAAAGAAATCAACGCAAGATTACATTTAGTAAATAAAATCAATAATCTTTCTACAACAAATATTATAAAAAAAATTAAAGAATTTTAATATAATAATGCTTATTAATCTCCATATATTAAAATTATATGACAGATGATAAAATTTCAACAGGAAGTTATGATTTAAATAAATGGCTTTATGGAGGTTATGAAAAAGGAGTAATTACTATGATTGCTGGACCTCCTGGTTCTGGTAAAACAAATTTTGTTGTTTTAAGTTGTTGTAGTCAAGCAAAAAAAGGCAATAAAGTAATATTCATTGATACAGAAGGAGGATTTTCAAGTGAAAGATTCAAACAAATTATTGGAGATGATTATAAAGATTTTTTAAAAAATATACTTCTTTTAGAACCAACAAGTTTTGAAGAACAAGAAAAATATATTTCTCAATTATCCAACAAAATTAAAGAAGAACATGTAAATTTAATTGTTATTGATGGAATGGCAATGCTTTATAGATTAAAATTAGGAAATGCTTTGCAAACTAAAGACTCTGAAAATATTAAGGAAATTAACAGAAAAATAGCAAATCAAATGCGTAATTTATCTGAGATTTCTAGAAAACAAAAAATAGCAATTATTATTACAAATCAAGTTTATCAAAGTTTTCTATCAGAAGATGAATGGAAACAGGGAATTCAAAGAGAGGTTAATATTGTGGGGGGAGATTTATTTAAATATTGGAGTAAATGTATCATTGAATTAAAAAACGAGGAAGGGAAAAGAAAGGCTATTTTACTTAAACACAGAAGTATTGCAGATAAAATACTAAATTTTGAGATTAAAAATAAAGGAATTTTTAAAAGAAGATGGATTTAAACATTTAATTTTTTAGGATTTTTCATATTTCTATTACCATATTTATTAAAATAAAGAATATTATCAAGTTCTATTTTTTTTCTCTTTTTTCTTGAAGAATATTCAAATCCAATTGGAAGCATTGCTTCAACAAAACATTCTTCTGGAATATCCAAAATCCCTCTTACTTGATTATCTACAAAATGCCCTATCCAGCAAGTTGATAAGTTTTTTTCCTCAATTTTCAGGAGTAGATTTTGTATTGCTGCACCTGCCTGTTGTCTGCAATATCTCTCTGCCCTATCTTCATATGCATTTTTTGTTAGATTAGATTCTGAATATACTACGATAATATAATTAACCCTAGATAAAAAATCTTGTTGAGCTGCTTGTGCTAATTTTTTTATTTTTTCTTTATCATCAACCATTATAAATTTTAATGTGAAAATATTTCCTGCCATTGGGGTAAATCTTGCAACATCAATAATTTCAATAATATCTCTCCAATTTGGTTGTTTATCATTAAATTTCTTGCAACTGTATCTGGAAGTTATTGCCTTATCTAAATCCATACTTAAAACAAGAAAAAACCATTAATAAATATTGCGTGTTCAAAAAAATTCAGGATAAAAATCATAGATTAAATTAATCACTATATTTAGGGAAATCATTTATAATAGAGACAAAAAAGATTTAGCTACCTTAAAAAAATTACTAGATGAAAATTTATAAGATTAAATAAAATTATTAAAACGTCCCGAGCTGGACTCGAACATGAAAG
>Ga0307992_1001029_pt1 | contig 16834 bp, 16 predicted proteins | sample EllFjometagen133_FD_203162 | JGI IMG/M metagenome (GOLD analysis project Ga0307992, IMG submission 203162) | Marine microbial communities from Ellis Fjord, Antarctic Ocean - #133 | ecosystem: Environmental > Aquatic > Marine > Unclassified | place: Southern Ocean | collected 2014-10-08
TGGCCCAGTCCCGCACCCAGATGGGCTCCTTCTATAAGGCCCGGTATATCCGCTATGACAAAAGTTTCGTAATCTCCAATACTTACCACTCCAAGATTGGGTTTCAGCGTAGTAAAGGGATAGTCAGCTATCTTGGGTCTTGCCGCTGAGATGCTTGATATAAGCGTTGACTTGCCCACATTCGGAAAGCCTACGGTCCCCACATCGGCGATAAGTTTTAGTTCCAGGCTGACAGTCTTTTCTTCTCCCGGAAGACCCTCCTGCGCGTAGCGGGGAGCTCTGTTTGTGGAGGTTTTAAATCTGGCGTTTCCCCTTCCCCCTATACCACCTCTTGCTATAATTACCCTCTGACCGTCTTCGGTCATATCCGCCAGCAGTTCCCCAGTTTCCATGTCCCTGATGACTGTACCCACGGGAACTATTATCTCAACATCACTGCTGCTCCTGCCTGTTTTGTTGCTTCCCTCCCCCTGTCCTCCCCGCTTTGCCATACGATGCTGGTTGAACTTCATGTCCAGCAAAGTTCTATGGCTGCGGGACGCGACGGCGATGATATCCCCACCTTTGCCGCCATCTCCTCCATTGGGACCTCCTCGGGGAACAAACTTTTCTCTCCTGAAGCTTACGCAACCCTGTCCGCCGTCACCGGATTTTATATATATCTTTGCTTCGTCAACAAATCTCATGGAAAATTCAACCAGTGACCGTCCGGAAATGAAAAAGGATCATTTCCAGATGAAAAATAAAAAAGGTGTTAGCCTGCGGGCACTAACACCTTCTTTAAAATTATTACATCAGTAAGGGACAAGAAGAGAGAATTTCAGGAGGCGTATACGCTTACCTTCTTTCTGTCTCTGTCCTTCCTTTCGAACTTTACCGTCCCATCAATCTTGGAAAAGAGGGTGTAATCCTTGCCCATTCCGACATTGTTCCCCGGGTGTATCTTTGTTCCAAGCTGACGTATTATTATAGCGCCGGCAGATATGAGCTGGCCGCCATATACCTTCACTCCGCGCCTCTGTGCCTGGCTGTCTCTTCCGTTACGCGTACTTCCCTGGCCTTTTTTATGAGCCATTCAACTTTCCTCCATTAAACAACGATTTCTTTGATTTTAAGACTTGTCAGATCTTGGCGATGTCCAGTCTTTTTGCTGTATCCCTTTCTTCTCTTCATCTTGAATACGGTGATCTTGGGACCCCTGATCTGTGAGATAATCTCACCGACGACCTTTGCTCCTTCAACGAATGGTGTTCCTATCCGAACATCTTCATCCTTAGAAACCAGTAGCACCTCGTCGAAAGAGACGGTATCACCCTTGCCGCCTTCAACCTTTTCAAAGCTCAGGACCTCTCCCTCTGAAACCTTGTATTGTTTTCCTCCGGTCTTAATAACTGCGTACATAATTCAAATCCTTATCAAGTTAAATTAGAATCGTCTATTATAAGAATATTGCGCCGTTTGTCAATATATAAATGTCAGATTTCGGGTTTACGGGAACAATTAATACTTTTATGCCGAATACAGGGGAACAGATATACCAATACGTGCGCAAGATCAACAAATATATAAAGATATGTTTACCCTTTTGTGCTATACGCAAAAAAGCAGTCTGTTCTGATTACCCCCCTTAAGTATAAAGTTCTTGCAAAAATGGCAAAAGAATTAAATATTCAAAATTAAACATTGCCTTATCCCGTGACTGACGAACAGATTTTAAATTACACACAGAGACAGAGGAGGATTAAACATGTTTATTGGAAAGAGATGGTGGGTGTTATGCCTTATTGTTATGTCTGTAATGCTTGTATCGGCAGGGTCTGCCTATGCCGGCAAGATAAAAAATTTCTCAGCCGATCAGGTGACTCTTGCACCCAACGGTAAGATTCAGAACAAGGGAAAGATATATATAACTCCTGAGAAGATACGGACCGAGATGCGCTCCCCGCAGGGCAAAGGTAGTATGATAATGATTATGCGAAGGGACCTCAATCTTTATTGGATGCTGAATCCCGGCGATAAAAAATACTTTGAGAGACCCCTGAATGAGAAAGAATGGGAAAGCATGGCCAAGGGAGCGATCAAATCAAAGACTGAAAAAGATCTGGGAACTGAAACGATCAATGGGTTTAAATGTCGCAAAAAGTCTGTTGAAATGGTTGTTGAAGTCATGGGATTTAAAAGTAAAAGCCGTTCCGTGGTCTGGATTTCCAAGAAACTGGATATGCCTATTCGTACCAAGATGGAAGACGGGAATGTTACCGAGTTGAGAAACATCAAGAAGGGACGCCAGTCCAAGAAACTTTTCGAAGTCCCCGGCGACTATACGAAGGCTGGAAATATCATGGAAACCTTTGCCGGAGCCGACAGGGAAGCAAAGGAAGAGAAGGAAGAAAGCAGCGGCGGCTTTGCGTTGCCGAAGGGTCTGACAGACAAGCTGAAGGGTCTCAAACTTCCCTTCGGCGACTGAGATTGAGTTTCATGCCAGTCGATCAGAGGTAAGCATTCGAAAAACCGCTGGCGAAACAGGTTAATAATATGGGGCACTGATCCTCTTTGGAAAGGGGGATTGATCCGTCTTATTGCACCGGTATTATCTCGAAATTCTCCCGGTGGAAGCTGTTGTCTGTTTCGACCAGGATTTTTCTGCCTAGTCTTTTCTCCAGGTCTTTCAGAGTGTTGTTCTCGTTTTCTAGAAGTAGTTTTGCTACATCCGGATGGACGAGTACGCAGAGAGTTCCCGCGATATCATAAGCAGCTTCTCTTTCCAGTTCTCTGAATATCTTGTAACATACACTTGTACTGGATTTAACAGTTCCCCTGCCTCCACAGTACGGGCATGTCTCGCACATTGTCTCTCGAAGGCTCTTTCTCCTCCTCTGGCGGGTCATCTCAATCAGGCCAATCTCCGATATTTTCTGCACGCTGGTCCTGTTCCTGTCCTTTTCCATCTCTGTTTTAAGGGTATCAAATATCTTTTCACGGTTTACCTCAATCTCCATATCTATGAAATCGATGATGATAATTCCGCCAATGTTCCTTATGCGGAGCTGATAGGCTATCTCCCTTACGGCTTCCATATTTGTTTTGAGGATAGTCTCCTCCATGTTTCTCTTACCAACGTATTTGCCGGTGTTCACGTCTATTGCGCACAGCGCCTCAGTTTCTTCTATAATGATGTATCCTCCCGATTTCAGCCAGACCTTCTTGTTAAGCATCCTGCTGATGTCCAGTTCAATATCGAAAGAGTCGAAGATGGGGATGTTGTCCCGGTACAGATCGATCGAGTATTTCATGAATGGCATGTAACTATCCATGAAGTCGATTGCTTTCAGGTATTCTTCTTCTGAATCTACAACAATTCTTTCCACGTCTTCCGTATAGAAATCGCGGATTGCGCGCAGTGTCATGCCCAGTTCTCTGTGCACAAGTCCCGGGGCGCCTGTGTGTTGTCCCTTTTCCCTGATGGTGTTCCACAGTTTGGCAAGATAGTTGAAATCACCTTTCAGTTCGTTTTCTCCCTTCCCCTCACTTACAGTTCGCGCGATAAACCCATGCTTTTCAGGACGCAATTTTTCTATGATCTCACTCAGCCGGCCCCTTTCCTGTTCGCTGGTAATCTTTCTAGATATGCCTGTATGATGTGATGTCGGCATAGAGACAATGTTTCTCCCCGCAAGCGATATATGTGTGGTAACTCTCGCGCCTTTGGTTCCCAGTGGCTCTTTGGATACCTGGACAAGGATCTCCTGTCCTTCTCTCAATATATCCTCTATAGGTTGGGTGTATTGTTCCAGATGTTCCCACTTTTCATATTCTATGGGATCGTCATCTCCATTTGTGAAGAAGTCAATCCCGGATGTTTCATTATAGATATCAGCCACATACAGAAACGCTCTTCGTTCAAGTCCTATGTCTACAAACGCGGCCTGTATGCCCGGAAGTACGCGAACCACCTTACCCTTATATATGTTTCCCGCTATGGATCTTTCATCGACCCTCTCCACATAGAAATTAGAGAGTACGCGGTCTTCCAGTATGGCGATCCTTGTTTCGTATTCCGTGCAGTTAAAGATGATTTCTTTTGACATCATATTCTCTTTCTTCGAGTTTCGAGTTATTTCTTGCAGTTAATCCTTGTCTTTATGATTCTTGCTCTTTTCGCGTATTCATCGTCAAATCCGACAACCTGTGTCAGTATTTCCAGCGGTTTGACTCCTCCGCCCGGGTCAAAACGCACAGACAAGGAGACTATAGCCCCCTTCGTGTTAAGGGTGATGGAAGTTACCAGCGGGCGTATATTCTTCGCGACGACAACCCCCTTCCTATATCTGGATATCATAAATGTGTCAGATTTGAGAAATTCCTCTATTCTTTCAGCAGGAGTCGCGCCAGCGGACGAAATAGGTGCAGGCGGCAGGTGGATTTCATAGTCAAACCCCTCAATAAGATTGGACAACGATATGGTATGGGGAAGAATCATTTCGGCGCTCAGGATCTCTATTCCCGAAGGCAGACAGGAGTTCACTCTGGCGGTGAAATCTTCCAGGGAATCGTTATACTCCTGAAGCTGGATGTCAGCGTATTCGCACATGCTTTCTACCCCGACCGGAAGGGCATAGGGGAATGATATCTTTGGATGGGGATGGAATCCCTCTGAAAACGCGAAGAGAAATCCGCTTATGTTTATTGCCCGCACGATAGAAGAAGACATCTCAAGGTGCGACAGCATGCCGGCTTTCCCCTGCCTGGAAAACCTTATCCTGAGCCGCGTGATTTTTGCTTTAAGAGGAGAAGGTACTCGTTTCCCTGAGGGTATGTGGTGTGGTTCTCCGGCTTCGATAATCCTGATATCTCCCGAACATACCCCGCATTGATAGCACCCGGCAGATCGGCAATCTTCCGTAAGTTCTGCGTTCAGGGATTTTTCATACTCTTCCACGAGGAACTCTTTTGTTATGCCACAATCGATATTATCCCATGGAAGCGCGTCTTTCGTATCCCTTTCTCCGAGATAGTCATTCACGTTTATCCCCAGGTCATCTATTGCCTGCTTCCATATATCGAACTGAAATTGGTCACTCCATCCATCGAAACGGCATCCTGAATAAAAGGCCTTTGCCACAAGATCGCTCATCTTCTTGTCTCCCCTTGCCATCAGGCCTTCCAGAAAGCTCATTTCCTTGTCATGCCACTTGAGTTTCAGGTTTTTGTGCCGGATATTCTTCTTGAAGAAATCCTGTTTTTCCCGGATTTCATCAATGCTTATCTGTCTTTGCCATTGGAAGGGAGTGAAGGGCTTCGGTATAAAGGTGGAAATGCTGATGGTGACCTGATGTCTGTTGTTCCCTTCCCTGAGCACCTTATAGGCGAGATCGACAATTCCCTCAAGGTCTTCCTGTGTTTCTGACGGCAACCCGATCATGAAATAGAGCTTGATAGATTTCCACCCGGCATCAAATACTTTTCGCGTGGTGGCGAGGAGGGCCTCTTCGGTGTTTCCCTTGTTTATCACATCCCGCAGCCTCTGTGTCCCGGCCTCAGGCGCGAGCGTGAAGCTTGTCTTGCGCACCCTTTTTATCTGATCGATCAGCTTCGCGGTAAGGGTTTCCACCCTCATGGAGGGGAGGGCCATGGCCACCCTCTTTTCGTAATACTTATTCATGAGAGATGTAAGAAGATATTCAATATGGGAATAATCGCCGGAACTGAGGGATAAAAGAGAAATCTCGCTATGTCCCGTTGAAGAGAGCATCTCCTCGGCCATCTTTTCCAGTGCGCCTGTAGATCTTTCCCTGACCGGTCTCCAGACCATCCCCGGTTGGCAGAAGCGGCATCCGCGGGTACATCCCCTCGCTATTTCCATGGTTATTCTGTCATGTACTGTCTTAACAAGAGGCACGATGGGTTTGGATGGAAAGCACCATTTTTCCAGATCTGTTACAACCCTTTTCTTTATTTTTTTCTTCATGCCATGCAGGGAAGGAACCCAGACACCGTCAATCTCCGCGAGAAGATTTAACAGGCCGGAGCGTTTATATCCCCTTTCTTTGCCGCTGATTATCGCGCGGGAGATTTCCAGTATCGCATCTTCGCCCTCTCCCACAACAAACGCGTCGAAGAAGGGCGCCACTGGTCCGGGATTGAAGACAGAGGGTCCTCCTGCGATTATTATGGGTGCATTTTCTCTCCTGTCCTTGGAATATATCGGCACGCCGCCCAGATCCAGCATGTTCAGGACGTTGGTATAAGACAACTCATACTGCAGTGAAAACCCCACGATATCAAATTCGGAAAAGGGAGTGGAGGATTCGAGAGAGGTAAGAGGAATCCCGTTTTCCCTCATCAGAGATTCCATGTCCGGCCAGGGGGCGTAAAATCTCTCAGCCGCTATTTCCGGTTCATTGTTCAGGATGGAATAGAGAATCTGCAGGCCGAGATGCGACATGCCTATTTCGTAAATATCGGGAAAGGCAAGGGCAAAAGTCAGCCGACATTTTCCCCAGTCTTTTTTTATGGAATTTATCTCCCCACCTATATATCTGCCCGGTTTCTGGACAAGGGGGAGAAGCTCTTCGATGGATGAATAGCTCATGAAATCTTCAGGCCTTCAAACGTTTTACGGACCGCTCCGGCGGACCGTTTCAGACCCTCCAGCTCTTTGTCGGAAAGGGCTATCTCATATATCTCTTCAATTCCGGATGCACCCAGTTTTACCGGAACACCAATATACACATCCTCAATGCCGTACTGCCCCGTCAGATATGCTGAAACGGGAAAGATTCTCTTGCTGTCGCCCAGTATCGCCTCTACCATGGCGACCGCGGAAGAAGAAGGGGCATGCCACGCGCTGCCGGATTTGAGAAGATTTACAATCTCGGCGCCCCCGTTCTTTGTCCTTTCAATAATAGCGTCGAGTCGGTCCCTTCCTATGAGCCGGCTTACCGGGATACCTCCCGCAGTGGTATGAGAATCTATCGGTACCATAGTATCCCCGTGACTTCCCAGAATCATGGTTTCTATATTTCCCGCCGATACATTCAGTTCTTCAGCCAGAAAAGTCCTATACCTCGCGCTGTCAAGTATGCCCCCCATACCCATGACTCTTTCTGCCTGGAATCCCGATGCCTTCCATGCAAGGTGTGTCATGACATCTAGCGGATTTGTTACCATGATGATGATGCAGTCGGGTGCATGCCTCGCGACCGTTTCCACAACGGATTTTACTATGCCTCCATTCTTAAGGGCGAGTTCTTCCCTGCTCATGCCGGGCGCTCTGGGAAAACCGGCGGTAAAGACCACGATATCCGAATGTTCGGTATCGGCAAAGTCGTTAGAGCCGGTTATCTGCCTGTCGAATCCCTCGACAGGAGCTGACTGCATGATGTCAAGGGCTTTTCCCTGCGGGAGACCCTCAACAATATCCAGCAGAGTAACATCTGCCAAATTTTTCTCAACGATTCTCTGAGCGGTCATTGTGCCCACAAAACCGGCTCCGATTACAGAAACTTTTCTTTTCATTTTACATCTCCAGTTTAGACCCGACTTGTCGGGATTTTGGTGAATTCGTCGTTTTGGCTCCTTAATCCACCCTACACACTTGCTGAATAATTATCCTCAATGCTTTCAGTATACAGGCTACACAACCTGAGTAGTTCCCTTGTGACGATACCTGTAGGGGTGTTGTCGGATATCGCGCAGCTTTGACATGGCGAAGCGTGAGGGGAAATCGGTCCTCGATATATAGGGGATTGAGTCTCTTCTGAAATCATCCAGCAGTTCATCGAAAACCTTTTCCCTGTTCGTGGTATCGACAAATGTTCTCTCCTTCGTATATCCGTAGGATATCTCTTGACCGAACACCGCGATGACCTGTTGAAAATGCGCGGGATCGCTGAAATACTCTTTTCTGATTTCGACATTTATCACTATGAACAGTTCAACCTTTGTAATGTCGGAGGCTATAGCACGTGATTTATCCCACACCTGTAAAACCAGATTGTTGGGCAGATCGATTTTTTCCACCAGATTCATCCGGATCTCCTGTTTATATGATATAAAAGCACCCCTCGCTTTCCCCTGCGAGTAAACGCAAGACGTTATATCACACCATCTCGTTTTGGCAAACCTTTCTTGATAGCTTTGTAAAAAGTTGTCACTCCGGTGACAACCGGAGTCCGAACAATCTGTAATTATTTGATATAACTGGATTCCGGCTTACGACAGAATGACAAAAAGGGATAGTTTTAGACTTTTTACTGGTCCATCTTTCTTGACTTGGAGTGCCATTTTCATATATGGACAGAATTTTTCAGGAAGGAGTTGTCGATCATGGAAAAAACAACAGCGATATTGCTGCTGTCCTGCCCCGATCAAAAAGGGATTGTGGCGGGGATATCCAACTTTATCTCAGAGCACAATGGTAATATACTGGACGCTGCCCAGTATTCGGTTCAACCTGAAAATATGCTGTTCATGCGGGTGGAATGGGATATGGAAGGATTTACCATTGCCCGCGACGAGCTAAAGGGCGCGATCTCACCCCTTGTGGAGAGGTTCGGAATGAAATGGAATATACATTTCTCCGATTATATGCCTAAAATGGCAATATTTGTTTCCAGACATGTCTACTGTTTTCATGATCTCATACTGAGGCACCAGATGGGGGAATTCAGGGCGGAGATACCCATCGTAATAAGTAATCATCTCGACATGAAACCGCTGGCCGATCATTTTAATCTTGTCTACAGATATTATCCGATTACGCCGGAAAACAAGATAGAGCAGGAAAAGAGAACGATTGCCGAATTGGAAAAAGAAGGAATAGACATGGTTGTTCTGGCTCGCTACATGCAGATATTAGGCGGGGAATTTGTCGGCAGGTATCATGGCAGGATAATCAATATACACCATTCGTTTCTGCCGGCCTTCGCGGGTGGCGATCCCTACCAGCAGGCGTATGACAGGGGAGTGAAGATCATCGGCGCCACCAGCCATTACGTTACGGAAACGCTGGACGAAGGGCCTATAATTGCGCAGGATGTTATAAAAATAACGCACAAGGATTCGGTGGACAATATGAAACTCAAAGGAAAAGACCTGGAAAGAACCATCCTCGCGAAGGCGGTCAGGCTTCATCTGGAACACCGGATACTGGTTTATGGTTCAAAGACCATTATTTTCGATTAATCCCCGGATAAAGAAACCCATTCCATGAATTACCAGACAAACAGCGGTAAACTCAAAAAAGGTCTTGCCAGAGGAATCAGCAAGGGGTGGAAAGGTTTTATCTGGATGATAGAGATAATCCTCCCGGTGTCCTTTTTGACTGCGCTTCTCGCATGGAGCGGATGGATGGAGCGGGTTGATTTTGTGATCCAGCCGGTCATGGGGCTTCTAAGCCTTCCGGGCATTGCCGCACTGCCGCTGCTTATGGGGGCGCTGACCGGCATATATGGCGGAATTGCCTCCATGGCGGTACTTCCTCTCAACGTAGGGCAGATGACCTTGATAGCCGTTTTTCTCCTCATAGCGCACAACCTGATCCTGGAAGGCATAATTCAGGGAAAATCGGGTATGGGAATTCTAAGAGCCACTCTTTTCCGTCTTGTCTTTGCTGTCATTACCGTGCTTATCATAGCGCCCTTCATAAATACAACCGAACAAAGTGTCGCTGGCGCCGCGATAACCATCCTGCATTCCGGTCAGACGTTCACGGATATGCTGATCCAGTGGATTCATGTGATGGTGGCCTTGGCCATAAAGATATTTATTATCATTATGCTTGTGCTAACAATGTTGGAAATATTCAAAATATTTGGATGGATAAATCATATTGTTAGGTTTATCTCTCCTGCTTTAAAGATTATGGGACTGAGCCGCGAGGTAGGTATGCTTTGGATAACTGCCATTATTTTCGGGTTGACCTATGGCGGGGCGGTAATCGTCGAAGAGGCAAAAAAGGGTAATCTTACTGATGAAGAACTGGAGAGGCTTCATCTCTCGATAGGGATTAATCACTCCATGATTGAAGATCCTGTACTGTTTCTCCCCTTTGGTATAGGCCTGTTCTGGCTGTGGATTCCGCGTCTGGTGATAGCGATAGTTGCGGTGCGTCTGCTTGCGTTATGGCGTGGTTTCACCGGGCCGGAAAAGTATTGACAGACCTTCGTGTATTATAATAAATTTACCTGCAGTGATATGAGAAGAAACTGGAAAGGTGGTAATATGAGAAAAGGAAACATGGAGCTTAGTCGCATTGTTGAAGAGCAGATAAAGAAGTGGGAAATATCGGAAGAGAGGAGAAAGGAAAGAAAAGAAGCCCCTTTGCCTGTCATAACCATCTCAAGACAACCGGGAAGTATTGTAAATGAGGTGGTTCAGCGGCTCTCTAAGGAATTGAAGCTTGACATCATAGATTCCAAGGTCATAAATGGAGTGGCGGAAAGTACCAGGATGAGCGAGAAGGTTGTTTCGCAACTGGATGAGAAGACACGCAATGTGCTGGATAACTGGATAGTGTATCTGAAGGCGACTCGCTTTCTCCTGACGGATAAATATGTATACCACCTTACAAAAGTCATAGGTTCCATAGGGGAACAGGGGGGTGCCATCATTATCGGCAGAGGCGCCAACCTGATTCTTCCCCCCGAGGAAACTCTCAGGGTAAGGTTCATTGCCCCCATGGAGACGAAGATCCGCCATATGATGCAGGAGTTTGGTATTACGGAAGAAGATGCAAAGAAGCGAATTATTTTGAAGGAGGCGGAGCGCAGGGAATCGGTGAGAAGGTATTTCAAGGTGAATATAGAAGACCCAATAAATTACGACCTCATTATAAATACGGAATTTCTAGGAATGGAAAACATTATCGGTGTAATAAGATCGGCGTTGAAATTCAAAAAAACTTTTTCCAGACGCAAAAAAGATGAATAAACAGGCCGTTGAACCATAACACGATCCGGAAAGAAGGGGGAATATAAAGTGATTATACGTCATTATGAAGATGTAGAAACGATTGAAATTATGGAAGGCGTCAAAAAGAGAGTTGTCATAGGAGAGCGGGAAGGCGCCCCCAATTTTATCATGAGAATATTTGAGCTGGAACCGGGAGCATCCAGCCCACTGCACGACCATCCGTGGGAACACGAGATATTCGTGCTGGAGGGGAATGCGGCGGCCAGGAACAACTTAGGGAATGAAACCCCTGTGGGAGAAGGGGCTACCATCTTCATTCCGCCCGGGGAGGAACACTGTCTGATAAATAAAGGCGAAGGAGTTTTTCGCTTTATGTGTCTTATACCGACAGGCGTAGAATAAACGTAACCGTTCACGGTTTACAATTACCGGTTCACGGTTAAAAAAACTGCGAACTGACAATTGTTAACGATCGCAAACAAACTTATCTTATCTGAACGATCTCACCATCCATCACCGTGAGAATATGAGGGGTTTTTTCCGTGTCCCCTGTTCCGGAAAATGAAGTCATTCCTGTTATCCCGGGATAGTCCTTGAGGTGTGAGAGACTGTCTTTCAGATCATCTCTGGCCTCGACATTGTCTTCTGTTATCAGGTCTGTCATTATTTTTGTCGCGTCGTATGCGAGCGCCTCCAGATTGCCCGGTTCCCTGCCGCATGCGACATAAAAACTATCTATAAAATTCCTGACCTCCGGGTAGGCACTATCCGGGGAAAAACAATCAGTAAAAATAGCTCCTTTAAGATATTCACTGTTCTTTTCCAAGAGATCAGGAGAATTCCAGATACTTGTTCCCAGGAGCTGCACGCCGATAACATCGTAGAAGGCAAGCTGGGGGGCTATCATGTTCACGGTGGGATAAGAGTCCGGTATAAAGAGCGCGTCAAAATCCACGATCGGAATAGGATTTTCTCCAGATATTTTGTCTTTTTCAGATAAGTTTAACCCGGTTAATGCCTTTATTTCCTTACCGAAGTCTGTCTGCTTACTGTTGTATGATTCCACCCCGCGTATCTGTCCGCCCTGCCAAAGCACCTCATCCCAGAACAGGTTCATCATCTTTGTTCCATAATTGTCGTCTGGATATAAGATAGCAAAATTCTCTATACCGAGGTTATCGATGGAATATGTAACAAGAGCTTTTACCTGCATATCACCGGTAAGAAAATCTCGAAAAACATAATCGCCTGTGTCGGCAATATCTTTCTTCTGGGTCAGGGTTATTATGGGGACGCCCAAATCCTGGGCCTCTTTGGCAGCTTCAAGGGATGCCGCGCTTCCGAGTGGACCTATTATGCCGATAACATGATATTCATTGGCCAGTCTTTTTACCGCCTCTCTGGCCGTGTCGGGATCACACTTCGAGTCTTCTATGAAGAGTTGTATAGGACTGCCGTACCCCGGGGTGAATATGCCGGAGGCGAGAATAACGGCATCAAGCGCCCGGTTTCCGTAGGCGGCAAATTTCCCGGTGAGGGGAAGAATGCACCCAACCGCGTAGTGTTTTACCAGTTTCATGGAGGCAATTCTTAGGTGCAGGACCTCTCCCTGCTCGAACAGGGGATGTTCCCTGTAGCCGGAGAGAAACCTGCCCAGATACTCGTCTGCTTTTTCAAAGTTTCTGATGTCGCAAGATGCAACGGCCAGTGCGTAAAGAAGATACCCAGAGGGGTATCCCCACCAGTAATCCTTTTTCATTTCTTGGAGCTGATCAAGTGAAAGCCCATCAGCAATAATGTCTTCAATCTTCTTTTCTACGGACTTTTTAAGTTTTGTGCTCGGTCTGCTCTTCAATGATTTCATATACCAGTCGAATGCCGCCCTGTTTTTGCCTAATTCCAGAAGGTTGTCACCCATCAGTGATTCTATTTCCGGTTTCAGGTAAGAGGGAACTTTTCTATTGAGGAGTCTTTTGCAGATGTCTTCCGAAGTTTCATTCATGCCCAGTCGTAAATAAGAAAGCGCGAGCATGTAACGGGCCTCTGCATGGATGGGGTCTTCCTCAAATCCGCCGGGAATTAGATTCAGCTCCTCAATAGCCCTGGTGTAGTCCTCGCGGGCGATGAATATCCTCCCCCGCTTCAGATGAGACAAATATGCCGCTCTGCCTGATGGAAAGCGCTCAAGTATGCTTTTGTAGAGGGCCATTGCCCTGTCAAAACGTTTTTCTCTGAAAGCCTCATCGGCGCTGTCAAATGTTCGGATTACCTCTTCAGACATGCCTTCGAAGACGATCCGGGGACTTCCCCTTTGAATGGGCACGCCGGCACATCCGATGGCAAACAGCATCAGCGTGGCGCACAGGGCGCATAGCATCTTTTGTGGTTTTTTCATAATATTTTCATTTGTGCAGGGAGTTGATATATTTTAGTGTTCCCATCGCAATTGATGGGGAATCAATAAAAACAGACAATTCATGATTATACTTGAGCGCGGAGTTTGTCAAATTGTGACTTCCCAGGAATATATACCTTCTGTCGATCACGGCTACCTTCGTGTGAGTAGTGATGTGTGGAGAATCAAAACGTACATCGATGCCCTTTTCCTTCAGTCTTGCGGCCGTTTCCCTGTTGCTTTTATCAACGAGGGAATCCCTTGAGCCGTTGCCCCTCTCGAGGATAATCCTTATCCTTACCCCCCGCCCGGCCGCGCGGACAAGCCCGGCGAGAATCCTGTCCGTGTAACTCTTGCTGTAGCCGTTTGTCTTAAACAGAAAGAACGACATGACAATCTCATCCTTCGCGTTGTGGATTGTCTTCATAAACGCGGGGAAATATTCCCTGTCTTCGAGCAGCCTCACGCCACCGTCCTTCGGCGACGAATACAAATCCGACGTCGCGGCCCGCAGCGAACATGGTCCCGACCACAGAAACACGCATAAAAGCAGTGCGGATATAATACTGAAAATGCAAATGTCTGCGGGTTTTTCGTTCATTTTATCTGGTATCCTCCATGGGAGGGTGATACTACATAATCCGGGCCGTTAAGTCAAAAATATCCGGAGAAAAACTGAAACTTGGAGAAGCTGACAGCCATATTCATATCATCTTTTATCATTGCCCTGTCGGGTGCGATGATGCCCGGGCCGGTGCTAACCGTAGCCATCAGCGAAACCACAAAAAGAGGCTTTATCGCCGGCCCCCTGATAGTTCTCGGTCATGCTATCCTAGAAATATCACTGCTTATACTCCTTACACTGGGTTTTGCCGATTTCATCAATAACCCGGAATTGCTGGGAATTGTCGGGATAGCGGGGGGCGCTGTTCTGCTTTGGATATCCTTTGATATGCTGAAAAGCATAAGACAACTCAGTCTTGACCTCTCAACGGGGGAAGCCGCCTGGGGCGGTCCTGTCATAGCGGGCATTCTAACGAGCCTGGCAAATCCCTACTGGATAATATGGTGGGCAACAATCGGACTGGGTTATGTTATCATTTCGATGAAATTGGGATTCATCGGCGTGGCGGTTTTTTTCACAGGACATATACTGGCTGATCTGCTGTGGTACAGTACCGTATCGCTGTTTGTTTCACGGGGAAGGAAGTATATAAGCGACCGAATATATCGGGGAATTATCGGTGTCTGCGCGGTTATGCTTATTTTTTTCGGTATATATTTCGGAGTATCGGGAATAAAGTTTTTTATTTAGAAGTATGGCTGGATGACACCTCCTGATCTCCTTTCTCATGTCCCTCTATCATCTTCTGCTCGATATCACGACGGATCCTTTCAAATTCTTCAGAATCCATCTTTTCGGAAATAGACTCAAGGGGGCCGAAACGGACGACAACCCTGCTGAACGGTTTGGGGACCATGAATCGATCCCAGCTGTTAAATGTCCAGGCATTTTCATAAAAAACATATGTTGGACATATTGCGGCTCCGGATTGCTGCGCCATAGATATGAGTCCCGGTTTTATGACATGTGGAGGCCCCGTCGGGCCGTCTACAATATGTCCGGCAATCTGGTTTTTAATGACTGAATCAGTCATTTTCTTTAAAGCCTCTTTGCCTCCCCGGGAACTTGATCCCCGCACCGGTATCCATCCGAGTCTCTCAGCAATATTGGCAACAAAATTACCGTCCCTGCTTCGGGAAATCATAACACCAATGGTCTTTTTGAATCTTCTGGGGGAATCAAGCCCTGCAAAGAATCTCTGGTGCCACAAAGCCATAATAACCCGTCCGTTGTTTTCCAAGTGGTTTTTGATCACATCTTTATTCTCAAAACGCAGTCTTATAGTCTTTGCATACAGATTGAGGATATAGTAGGTGGAGAAGGTCAAAAAATGTTTGATGAAGAAGAATTTAATCTCTTTTTTCAGGTTCATAATGACTCAGGTCTTTTTAACATGGATATGAGCGAATAATAAACTTGAATAATCGCCTGTCAAGGGGGAATTCGTTTTTAATTTATAGTTAGTATCTGCCCCAGTTTCCTAATTTCTCTGATCTTTTTTGACTGTAACCCTGTGAGTCTTTAACTGGAGTTTGAATCTGGTTAAACGGGTCTTTGCTCCGGGAAAACTGGTTTATCTTAAGCTTAGCTCAGGTTCGCAGATAATGTTGGTATTGGCAAGGCCTAATATAGTTAGTTTTATTAAATTTATTGTTCGCAGATTAACGCAGATGAAAGTAATATAAAAAATAACTGGACAAGATAAAATAATCTGTGTAATCAGCGCAATCTACGGATTAATGTTTGTGATGCTGAGCCTTCTAAATCAAACACGATTATCAGGGTCTTTAAAAATCGGGTATTCAGCCTAGCAGGCCTGTAATTCTCGTTCCATTATATCCTGTCTGAATTATAATACGGATTCCGAGTTTTCTTTTTTCGAACAAGAAGGAATAGATTCACTCGTGTTATGACAAGTTGGTGTCTGATCTGTTCTCTGATAATGGGAAAATGATAAAGACGGGGTTTAGGGTGGTTCACTCTTTTGAAGCAGTATTTTTATCTTAGGAAATAATTTTTGATGAAACGTCTTTTTGATATGATTTTGGCCGGTTTTTTATTATGTTTTTTGAGCGTACCGATTCTCATTGCCGGATTGATAGTGAAGCTGACTTCGGAAGGCCCGGTATTGTACTGGTCGGACAGGGTGGGGATCGATAACAGGATATTCAGGATGCCCAAGTTTCGTACGATGCGTGTCGATACCCCTGTTATTGCCACCCATCTCATCAAAGATTCAAACATTTACCTTACACCAATCGGGTCTTTCTTGCGTAAGTTCAGTATTGATGAATTACCGCAGTTGTACACCGTTCTAAAGGGTGATATAAGTTTTGTGGGGCCACGTCCAGCTCTATATAATCAGGATGATCTGGTTGAGCTGCGAACTAAAAAAGGGATACACAAAATCACCCCGGGAATTACCGGCTGGGCGCAAATTAATGGTAGGGATGAATTGCCGATTCCGGTTAAGGTTGATTTTGATGAATATTATCTAAAAAGCAGATCATTCCTTTTTGATTTAAAGATATTGTTAATAACTTTCGTGAGGGTTGTAAAAAGAGAAGGAGTTGTAGATTGAAAGAAGGGGATGTAAGGAACAGCGTTAAATGGATTGAGTTATTATGAAGGACATTATGCGTAACAGAAACTTTTACTTCATGCTTTTTGCCGATGCGGTTCTCGTAGCATTGGCCTATGGCTTGGCGTATTTGGTTCGTTTTGAGGGAAACATTACATTACAGAATCTGGCGCATTTAAAGGCCGCCCTGCCGCTTGTTGTTCCCCTCAAGCTGATCTGTTTTTTTATATTCGGTCTTTACCGGGGTATGTGGAGATACACAAGTCTTCCGGATATGAGGAACGTTCTTAAAGCGACAGCTTCTTCCTCCGTAATTATT
>Ga0307992_1001030_pt1 | contig 16832 bp, 6 predicted proteins | sample EllFjometagen133_FD_203162 | JGI IMG/M metagenome (GOLD analysis project Ga0307992, IMG submission 203162) | Marine microbial communities from Ellis Fjord, Antarctic Ocean - #133 | ecosystem: Environmental > Aquatic > Marine > Unclassified | place: Southern Ocean | collected 2014-10-08
TAGAAAATGAGAAAGTACGCGAATATGATAATGATTTGGAAAGTATAGACTTTAGGAAATATTATCAGACAGATCTGGTTAAATCCGGCATATTTGCCAGTTATCACGCCTATCCATATTATCCGGATTATGTTTATCTGGATAAGAAGTATCGTACTGAAAACAACTATCTATCTTACTTGAAAGATTTGAAAAACCACTGTCCCGACATGCCATTGGTTATTGCCGAATATGGTGTTCCATCCTCGCGCGGCAACAGCCATTATACACCTTATGGATTTGATCAGGGTGGACACAATGAGCAAGCTCAGGCAGAGATAAATAAACTTCTAACAGAGAACATTTGGGAATCTGATTGTGCCGGAGCAATTATGTTTGAGTGGATCGATGAATGGTTTAAATTTAATTGGATGGTAATGGATTTTGAACAACCGCAGCATCGTAGAAAATATTGGCACAACAAAGAAAATCCCGAGCAAAATTTTGGAATTATGGCTGTGGAAAACAGAACTGTGGATTTGGATGGGAAAATAGATGATTGGCCTGAGACAAAATCAAAAATTGCTGCTCAAGCAGATCCAAGCTATTTCTACCTGAAGTATCAATTGGATAACTTTGATTTTGATCAGAATAATCTGTTCATTGCAATCGATACTTATGATAAGAACTTAGGCGAATTTAATTTAAAAAAACTGAATAAAACTGCTAAACGAGGAATCGAATTTCTGATTGAGATAAATTCCACAGATGATGCACTGATCTTAGTAGATGATGAATATTCTGTTTATTCTGATATCTACAATGATTACATTCCAATTTATGCATCCAAAGCCAATAACGATGGACGTTTTGTACCTCAGGAATTGATCGCTAACCGCGAACGTGAGACTCTGCTGGGTGAGAAATTTCCCAAGCATTTGCATAATCGCAGTAAACTGGTTTATGGAAGGTTAACAGATGATTCCAATGCGGACTGGTACTATGATGCAGAAACCAAAGTATTGGAACTTAGATTACCTTGGCATCTATTGAATGTCTCAGATCCATCATCACAACAAGTTTTGAATGATCTGGCTGATACACCAGATATCGAAACAACCAATGCAGATTTTCATATCTACTCTTATATCACAGATTCTGCAAATAGTTCTGAGATCCAATATACCATCCCTGCCAATGAAAAAGCTTATCGCTACAAATGGAAATCCTGGGATGAACCTGAATATTCTACAAGATTAAAACCACAATATTACACATTGCAGAAACTTTATCCAAAGCTCAAACCTAAAGCAGTGAATAATCAGGAAATCAAAGAAGAGTTTTTCCTGACTAAATGGTACAAAAATGCTCCCGGTGCGATCAGCATTACATTTGATGATGGTTCATATTCTCAATATGAGTATGGGTTTCCTGTATTGAAAAAATACAATCTAACTGCTGACTTTGGAATTATAGGAGCCTGGACTTCTTACACTCCGGCAAATTTTGCTGAAGAGGGAGTTTTTGCGATCGAACGTCTCAGTTGGAAAGAGCTAAAAGAATTGGTTAATGCAGGAAATGAGATCAGTTCACACGGTTTCTTCCACGAAAAATTGGATCCCAGTAAATCTGAAGATGAAACAATTAGTATGCTCAAGCGAAACAAAGAATTATTGGAATCCAATCTGGGAATCACTGTCAATACGTTGCATTATCCCTATTCATTTACTAATGATAAATTGAAGAAATGTGTAAAAGAAAGTGGATTCCAGTTTGCCAGAAGTTATGATATCAATCATCAGAATCGTGATAATTTCTATTCACTTTCCTGTAAGGCGATTCTGAACGAGAATAATCCCACCCCAAATCAATTTTATGATTGGATAGAAGATTATCAGGATGAATGGTTGATTTTGATGTATCATCATATTTTTCCAAAAGGCTCCAAAGAGGATAAACTTTTTGATTTCCATAGTGTGAAAAATCGCTATTCGCTTTATCCTAAGAGCTTTGATAATCAAATGCGACTTGTCAGAAATTCTGATTATTGGGTAGCACCAACTTCGATCGTAGGGCGTTACATCCAAGCCAGAAACAACGCAAAATTATCAATTACCCAAGATAGAGATTCATATATAATCGAGCTGGTAAGCGAGCGTGATCCTGAAGTTAATGATTTCCCGATGACTGTTGCGTTTCGCAGTGACTGGAAAGTTGCACAGATCATTAACAGCCTTTCTGATGGATATTACAATCCCCGTGATGGTCTGATCACCATCGATATGGGAATCAATAAGAAAATAATCGTGAAAAAAATCAAATAGAGGAACAATGAAAAAAAATATTTTAATCTTAATACTTATTGTTATCGCAAACTTCTTGTTTAGCTACACATTGCCCAAAGTACTCTTTATCACTACTGGAGATGGAGATGGACGTGGGACTGTTTCCGATGGTGTGATCTTGGCAATGCAGGAATTCAACCAAAACGGAGCGATCGTAAAACTGGATAATCGTAAACTGTTTTATGATATAGAAGAGATGATGAAATATCAGATTATGGTGCTACCTACAGCTTTTGGATATCACGATGCCGACCGCAAATATTCGCTTTCATATCTATCTGAAACAGAAATGATAAATATCAAAAGATGGGTTAAAGGTGGTGGAATTTTAGTCAGTGATAATTTTCTGGGTAGAAATAGATTGAATGGTTCAGATAGGATAACAATCTCCGGAAAATTGGATAAAAGCAATTGGCTTTTAAGCGAATGTTTCGGCGTGGAACTGATCGAGAAGAATATGCAAACTGGAAAGATCGTAGATAAACAGAGCCAAATCTGGGAAAGCGATCTGACTTCTGTTTTTAGCAATGCTGAATGGACTACTGTAATTAGTAAGAAATTGAATGACTTAGAAGTCTGGGCTGAATGGCAAACGAAAGAGAATAACTATCCAGCAATCACCATAAATAAATTCGGAAAAGGCAAAGCTGTGTTATTAGCTAATTTCAATTTGATACATCCAGCTTCTGACGGAGGATTTTCTTCTTCCAAAGAGATCGAAGAATTTTATCATAAAATTTTTCAGCTGGCTTTAGATAACCCTATATTCCCGGTGCAACTACATCCTTGGAAAAACGCTCATCCTACAGCTTTTGTGATCTCCTTTGACGACGGTGGAACAGATAAACAATATACTAGAGTTATCGATTTTATAGAAAAAAACCGCTTGATCTCAAATTTCTTTGTTACAAACACTATTCTTCCCCAACAATTGGATAATTTAAGAAAGTCAGATAATATCAACTTGGCATTGCACTCAGCATCACGAACAGATTTTCGAACATTATCATATTCTCAGACTTTGCAGGAAATTCAGCTAAACCAGGTAGAAATCCCGGAAGCAAAAGGGTTCCGTTTTCCATTTACCAATAACAGTTACAATGGTTTGTTAGCTCTGGATGAACAAAATCTACAATATGACAGTTCAATTGCAGTGAATCATCTGGAGTTTTACCGTGGATCTATTTTTCCCTACAATATCCCAGTTTTTTCCGATGGTTATTTCAAGTCTTTGGATGTATTGGAAATTTCACAGATTTTTCATGATGACAGTTATTTTTATGATAAAACAGCTCAGAATAATTATTCTGTTGAAAATCAGCTGGTCGATTCCAAAAGATTTTCAGCTTATCTTACCAGTTTATGGAGTCGTGCTATAAAACCCAACAATGGGATGATGATAATTTCAGCTCAACCGATGTTTGCCGGATACAGTGAGATCACTATCGAACCGCTTCAAAACATGCTTGATCTAGCGAAAAAGGATGACAGTTGGATCTGTTCAATTGATGAACTCGCTGAGCATTGGAATAGATTATTAGATCTAAAAATCGAAATTAATGAAAAAGGAAATGAGCTGGTTATTAAGTTTGAAACAGAAAAGACGATTGATGAGCTTAGCCTCAAACTAGCAAAAAAACCAAGAGAAATTATTTTTAAAGGAAAATATATAATCAAACAAATAGATGATGAGATCTTTTTAATTTTGGAAGAAGTAAACAATCTTGAGCAGATAATTGTACGTTATTAGGAACCTCTTAAGCTATATTAGATTTTCTAATACTCATAATAATTTCTGACAATTTTTCTTGTTTTGTATCTCTATCTAATAAACAATTCATTAAACATATTTGAATTTTTTAATAGTATGAACAAAGTTCTGACAATATCAATTTGACTATACCAGATACACATAAAGCCGCTCATTGAGCGGCTTTAATCTTTTCTTACTTTGAAACTTGTAACCTTTATTTCATCAGAATCAATTTCTTAGTTATCTCATGATTTCCAGCTTTCATTTTGTAGAAGTAAACACCACTGAATACTGATTTTCCAGAATCATCCTTTCCATTCCATACAATAGAATGCTAACTTGCTGGAATTTTTCTTTCTAACGAATAGTAAAAGAACATCTCAGATTGAAAAAGCCAATTCAGCAAGAGCATCATTGAATTGACTTTTATTCAATCTTAAGTTTGATATAGTTTACTCAATCCAATATTCTGATTTTTGCAATTTAGATAATGCTACTTCACTTAATTGATACACATACTCCTTACCTGGAAATGTTATATTCTTCACTTTTCTTATATATATTTCTATAGTTAACTGAACAAGCACCAAGAGTCCATCTCTTCTCGTCTCTGTACCAGTTGCAGAGACATCTTCAAGTGAATCCAAATAAGTTGTATATTCCAAAATAACTTCCGGAATAAAACACTTAGCAAACTTCGGTCTGAAAGGTTGATAAAATCCTAATAGGTCGTGCATTATAAGAAGTTGACCATCTACATTTGGACCGGCTCCAATTCCATAAACAGGAATTTTAAGATGTCTGGCTATTTGTTCGGCAGATTCAGAAGGCATTGCTTCCAGCAACACAGCATATACACCCATTTCCTCTAATACCAGAGCGTCTTTGAGAATATCTTCAAAACTGCTACAAGATTTACCTTGTACTTTATAACCACCGAAACTCGATGTGGATTGGGGAGTTAAGCCGAGATGACCACAAACAAGTATTCCGGCATCAACAATAGCTTTTATCTTTTCTGAAACTCTAATACCACCTTCACATTTAATTGCATCACATCCGGCTTCTTTAACAAATTTGAGTGCATTCTCTATAGCAAGTGCTGTACTGATCTCGTAAGCTCCCTGAGGCATATCGCCAATAATAAATGTATTTGGAGCACCCTTTCTCACTGATTTTGCCATTGTTAACATTTCATTCATTGAAACCGGATTAGTTGTTTCATAACCAAGCTGTACCATCCCACCCGAATCACCAATTAGGATCATATCAATTCCTGCCTGTTCTGCGCAATACGCAAATGGATAATCATAAGCTGTAACCCAGGCAAGAGGTTCGCCATTTCGTTTCATTTTATTGAAATCCTTAATACCCTTTTTTACCATTAATTTCATTTTTCAATTCTCCTTTTTTTTACACAAAAAAACGCCGGTTGGCATAACCGGCGTTTTACTTGATATTATTATTATTTTAGTATACAGTTATCCCGTTGGCGGTGAACCACGCATCATAGCCATAAGCATCATCATAACTGCAAAATTCATATTTTCCTCACATCCTATTTCATAAGTACTTGGACACTATTACTTCATCAATATCATTTTCTTTGTTGCAGTGTAGTTACTAGCTTTCATTTTGTAAAAGTAAACACCGCTTGAAGCTGGTTTTCCAGAATCATCCTTTCCATTCCATACAATAGAATGCTGACCTGCGAGCAGCTGATCGCTGACAAGTTTTTTCACTTTCTGGCCTTTCGAATTATACACATTCAATTCAACCTTCGATTCAGTAGCTAAGTTATAACTGATCGTTGTAGTTGGATTGAACGGATTTGGATAGGCAGATAAATGATAGTCATTACTTATAAGGTCTTCATTTATGCCCGTATAAAGCAGATCAAATGTGTTGGAGGGCAAAGACTCCCCTGACGTGTAAACTGTCGTTACATGATAGGAATGATCTTCCTGGGATACGCCTGTAATAAGATAATTTGTGTTTGTAAGAAGATCGCTATTGAGTGGGTTTGGATTACCTTCTTCATAAAGGTTATAGCCCAATAAATCTCTGGATGCTCCACCTTCTCCCAATACTACATCATCAACAGCCCAACCGGAAGCCCAGCTTCCCCCATCATCGGAATGGAATGCTAATAACACATTATCAAATCCATCTCCACAAACATCCTCCAGATTTAATGTGATTTGCTGCCAGGAGTTATCAGCAGGAATCTCAGACAACACTGTCCAGCTGCTTCCTTCATCTATGCTGTATTCCAGAGTGGCCATATGGCCATATAGCCCTATATAATAGCTTTGAAAACTGAAATCTACTTCGAATAAACGTGAAAAATCCTGGGAAGGAAGAATTAGATAATCCATACTTGAATCATCGTTGTTTCCATCATCATTTGAAATAGCATAAAATCCATGATCTGGCACCGTAAAACCGCTGCTGCTTCCATCATCTGTAATGAACCATCCCTCTTCCTCATTCGATAAGGACTGCCAACCAAAAGGTAACATACCTGATTCAAATGATTCGGTAAAACCTGTATGAACTCCCGGTGAATTCCAGTTTATCTCTATGTCGGTGCCATTCCACTCAGCAGCAAGGTTATTGGGGGGCAATAATCTTTCATTGAGTTCAATATCCATTGTCATCACTTCACCAGAGTTCACAGAGAAGGAATCGGTCAAATTTTCGTAATCTTCTGCACTGCAGTGAAGATTGTAATCTCCAGCAATTAGATCAATCGAATATTCTCCATTATTATTTGTATACTCAGAAAATGATCCACACCCCACCTGTGCATTGGCTATTGGTTGCTGCGTGAAGGCATCCGTCACAACACCCGTAACTTCTGCATTTAATTCAACAGGTATTCGTACTACTTGCAAAACATGCGTATCTCCACTGAGAGTTTGTACAAACACAATAGCATGAATATTTGTAAAATTCCAATCAGTATCGATCTCCATTTGTTGTGTAAATGTTTCAGAGCTACCAAGGCCTGAAAGGTTAAAATCCTGCTGTTCCATTTTCCGTTCCAAGGAAAAATACTCATAATCGTAGTAATTGGTGATGACAAAAAATATGTGGTTATTTCCTGTGGTGATATCCCCTGTCACTTCCACATCAGCTATCAGATTAAAACCATCTTCTGGATGAGAGGTATAGGAAACCTCTATATCGAGCGGACTGTCTTCATTTTGTATTTCATTGTAATAGTATTCCAAGCTTGATACACTTAATGAGCCTGTATTTAAATATCCATTCACGAAACTGTCAGGAATTCCACCAACACCATAAAGGGAAGCCCTGTTCGTATAGTGAGGACTCACATTTCCTTTGTAGATAAGAGGAATGATGTCAGGATGAGAATTGTGAAATTGTTGAAGCGCTGCCAGCGCTTGCGGACAATAACCTCAGCCATCTGCGGAAAACAACTCGATCATCATATTCATCGGTGTTGCAAATAAAACAGTGCTAATCAGAATAAAAATGACCAATAATTTAATTTTAAACATTATAAAACTCCAATTTATTTCATTGACATTAATTCCAAAATAAAACCCTTCCTGAAAGAGTTCAGGAAGGGCTACTTTAGGAGAATTACTTAATAAGCATTAGCTTCGTTGCTACTGCCCTTGTGCCTGTATGCAAGCGGCAGAAATAAACACCGCTGGATACGCTTTTGCTGCTGTCATCTGTTCCATCCCAGACAACTGAATTAATTCCCAATTTCAAATTTCTAATTTCTAATTTCTTTATCTTCTGCCCTCTTAGATTGTAAATTCCCATTTCAGCATTTTCATTTAGTTCAGAATTAATTGAAAATGAGATCGTAGTGCTGGGATTAAACGGATTCGGATAATTAGTTAGTGTTGGCTGGATTATAGAGATCTGATTATTATCTGATTCTACTATATTCATCTCATAATCAAGGCCAATACCACCATAGATGCCAATATCATTTGTGAGTGTCCCTTGGGCTGGATAAAGCGGATTACCGGGATTTTCTGGATCTTCAAGATCGTTGAATGCTTCATCTGGGTTTCCGGCATCAATGCAGGCTGAAGCATCGAAATAGATCCAATCCTCTGGAATGGTGTAATATTCTGCTCCAATTCCTGCCGGAGGATTGCTGAATCCAGGATCATTAAAAATATTCCCGACTCCAGTATAGTTGCTACTGAGGCAACTGTAGGAAACGTCTGGAACGCTGCCGATCTGGATGAAAAGATTTGTATCCTGCCAGATAACACTATTCAATACAATAAGATCGGAAGTGTGGACAAACGCTGCTGCACCACCTTCGTTGTAAGCAATAGTATTATTGATCAATTCTACAACACTGTTTTCTTCTAAACCAATGCTGCTAGCCAGATTACCACTATTATTCACAATTAGATTATTCATGACAGTAGCTTCTGAAGCTGTAAAACCCAGACCTCCAACATATGATGAACTATGATTGCGACTGATAAAATTTCGTTGGATTTCCACTTCATCACAATTCACCAATTGAATTGCAGGAGCATTACCTGAAGCAGTGTTATCGACGATTTGATTATTTGTGATCGACGCGACAGCATTCTCGACATAAACACCACCATCTGATGACTTAGAGATAATACAATAATCGAGGATATTATCATTGTACGAATCGATGATTTTGATACCATCCCATTCGGAATACGATGTTAAAATCACTGGTTCTTCTCGGTTACCGATAGCCTGTAAAATTCCATCTACATACATTGCGGCACCTTCATCAAAAATTAATTTTGTCCCAGCTTCGATCAGTAATGAAAAATCTGGGGGAATGTTAATATCATCCGATATCACGTATGGGCTGTTTTCAATCGTCCACAGTCCGCCTACTGCACCATAAATATTGTTAGGCTCTGTAACGGTAATGTAATCTTCTTTAGTGATCTCTTCAGTAACTCCATCTTTAGTAATCCTCAAAGTTACATCATAACTGCCTGACTCACTATAGAAATATGTTGGATGATCTTCATTACTGTCAAAAACTCCGTCACCGTCAAAATCCCATTCAACTAGATCCAGATCGAGAATTGTATTTGATCTATTCTGAAATAGAACTTCCAAGCTGGGAGGTCCAATAGCAATTTCGGTAGTAAAATCGACTTCAACAGCATCGAGAAGTTTCAATTCAGTAGCTTGAAGAATTGATTTTTCTTCCCAGGATTGTGCCAATACAACCACTCTCATATTATCCAATACCCACGATGAGTTTAATGTAAATATATGTTCCAGCTCAACTTCATCTCCAGCCTGGTTTATTGCTAGATCAATATCATCGCTTTTGTCGATCTCGATAGAGTGAAGCGATGGATCTCCATCGTGATTAGTAAGAATAAAGGCAGCTTTGTTATCCAACGTTACCAGGTCATTTACCAGCTTAAATCTGGCTGTAGCTTTGATCTGATCATTGCTAAGATCTTCAAGGTATCCGTCGATGAACATGGGGCTGTTTCGAACTTTTAATATATCGTAGATTTCTTCTATAGTCTGTCCTGTTTCAAATTGATGGAATCCGCCAAAAATCATGTATGGAACTCCGCCACCGCCATATAATCCGTAAAAACGTGAATCATAGCCTGGAGATATTCCCTGTTTCCACATTATAGGTACAAAATCGTTATTTGCTGAAATAAAGTAATTTACCCACGCAACCTGCGTGCTGGGGCAATAAGGTCATCCATTCATTGTAAAAAGTTCTCCAACAGGTTTATTTTGAACTGCTTGTACAGATAAAATCAGTAAGAGTAAACTTACTAAAAAAAACATTTTCTTCATTCATTATCTCCAAAAATTGCGAGAATGGAGCCGGATTACCTAGCTCCATTCCCACCGTAAATAGGGGAGAACCCTATTTCAATAACATCATCTTTTTAGTCGCTTTATATTCATCAGATATCATACGATAGAAGTAAACTCCGCTTGCTGTGGTTTTATCAGCATCATCTTTTCCATCCCAGATCAACTTATGATAAGCAGCTTCCATTTTTTTGTTTACCAGAGTCTTCACAAGTTGTCCTCGCATGTTGTAAATCTTTAAGCTTACATTTTGTTCAGATTTCAAACTGAACTTGATGGTTGTTTCCGGATTGAATGGATTGGGATAATTTCCTGCCAATTCGGTAACTATTGGAATTAAATTACCTTCTGTATTACTACCTGGAATTACATGGAGTTCATTTGAGAAAGCAGCTTCTGCTAAAATTCCTCCAGGAAAGACTGCTTCAACAGCATATTTGTAATCATCTTCAATAGTAACCGTTTCATCAGTAAAGACGAGATCAGGATGATCGACTGCAACTTCAAACCAAAGTTCAGGCTGTTCTTCCTGACCAGGTAACAATCTATAAATGTTGTAACCCGTAACCGAACGTGTTGTGCTGGCTGTTCGACCTATTACCCTGGCACATAACTCAGTCCCAGGATTTGTATCAACCTCAGAAATTGGTAACCAGTTAGCCCAACCATTTCCGTATCCATCACCTGGCATTCGGTAGAAGAATTCAGTTCCATTGCCAAGTGTAAATCTTCTCCTGAAACCAACCACATCATAATTCGGCATGATAGGAACCATAGCCTGAACACCAAACCAATGAGTTCCTGCATCAAGAGCTAAGGGAGGATCAATTGCATTTCGATATTCCCAGAATAGATTTGGTTCTGCAGCTTGAGTATCCAAAGAATCTACCCAATTTTCTCGAGGTGCACTTTCAAAATCTTCAAATACCATGAAGCGCAATGGGATCGGTTCGTAATATTCATCATTATTATAGATCCAGAAATCTAGTCTAGTAATCTCAGCAGGTTCGTTTAGGACGATATCGAAGGCACCTTCTGCGTCAAATGGTTGCCAACCTACATCCATGAAATCCTGAAAGACTCTGGTAGAAGTACATCCTTCCGTATCGTACTGATCCCAGAGTATTTCATATATTGCTGCTTCCCAACCGATATCTACATAACCTGTATTGGTTGAATTCAAGGTTGCATCTACACCCCAGGCAGGTATTGGAACATCAATTAACTCTACTTCTACAACCGTATCATTGAATATAAACAGGTTTTCCTGAATATATGGTTCATACCCAATCAAATCCACATAGAGTGTCCATTCCTGTTTCCACACATCAATAGAAACGCTATTGTTGTTTTCGATTATATATTGATGGTTATTTTCATCGTATAAGGCAGCTAATCCATCTTCCCCAATAAGTCGAACATAAGTTCCAGTTGTCGGATCATTATTGCCTGTTTCTACATTCACCGTAAGATTACTTATCATATCCCACACAATGAAGTATGAAAATTTCGGATCCGAGACATATCCTCCAGGATAATTAGCTTTTACTGCATAACGATATAAACCTGAAGGAAGATTAGATACTTCTTCATCTACGCAATTTATAGTTTCAATACCAGTTTCTATTTGTTCCCATTCATTGGGTTCTTCTTCGTCTCCAGCTGCTACTCGCCACACATCGTAGCTCTCTACTTCTCGAGTTTCACGTGTAGTATTTGAAATATGATCATCCTCTGCTATATATCTATTCCTATCAATCTTACCTATTGTAACATCACTATCTTCGATATTGACGGTTGTAATACTCTCACCATCGAAAGTTAATTCTTCGATGTTTAAACCTGTAGCACGAACCATTACATTACAACTTCTTCCTTCAAAATCAAATTCGAACCAGGATGTTCCGTTATTTGTATTGTTATTTCCCCAGGCATTACCAAACTCACCTTCATAAGTAGTAGTATGAGGATATGATCCCGGGTATTCTTCTGTAAGACCATCATCAAAGACTATGTAAGTTCCGCCACCAGCATTAACTCGTAATCCAACAAAGAAACCCTCAGCTAGATCAAGTTGTTCTGGCAATGCATAAGTATTCCATTCGTTATCTGTATTTGGGATCCAGCCGGTGTCAAAGATAAGATTACCGGAATCAGGTGAACCATCTGGCAATAAACCGAAAACTAATAATTGCACTACCGGATGACCACTTTGATTTCCATCAACTAACCACCATTTTAGTTCATCTACAAGTGCTTTATATCGGAAAGCCGAACCAAACATGTGATCAGGAAATTGTTCCGGACTGAAACTCATACAATTGTAATAAACACCATCGTCATGCCTGAATTCATCAGAAATATTAACTCCGGGTTCAGCCCAGCTGATATCCGCTTGATCATTAGCATTAAGTTCTGCAATTATTTCTGTTACAGGATAGATCAATTCGGTTAATGAAATTACTCCCAAATCAATATTTGAATTTGCAACTACTACTTCACCTACATACGTTTCAAATTCTTCTTTACTGATAATGAGGTCGTAAGTATTATCAGACATTACGTCATCAAAGATAAATTCTCCCAATGCATTTGTAGTTGTATTAAAAGAGAATTCTCCGTCCAAACTCACAGACGCATTTTCAATTGGATTATCGAATTCATCTTCTACAATTCCAGAAACTGATAATGCTGTGAGAGGTGTAAGTACAACATCCAAGGTTGTGTTTTCACCAGAAGTAACAGTTAAATTGCCTGCATAATCTGAGTAAGCATCAAAAGATATGGTTACATCAAAGTCTCCAGGATTTAAAGCGGGGAAGGCATAATCGCCGTCCACATTAGCTACTGTTTCAAACTGTCCAGTATTAAGGCTGATCAATGCACCTTCCAACATTACTTCGTCAGGATTGGAAATGTTGCCGGATATCGAACCCAAAGTTTCAAAGGTTGGGAAGGTTATATCATCTATCCAGGCGCAATCTTCACCACCTGGAGTTCCTGCATCTTTCATATAACGCCAGCTGAATGTATGATTACCAACGGTTACAGGATAAATGTTTGAACTTGGATCGACCCAGGCTACTTCTCCACTCCAACTATCTTGCATTGTACCATCGATGTAAAATTCCAGTGAATCATAATCAGCTTCAGAAGACACTTTGTTGGCAAAAGATAAATCACCTGCTTCAATGATCTCAAGATTGATGGAAAGCAACGATTCCTGGTTGTCTAAGATAGCTCCGGATTTAGCGCAATATGTACCACCATAAGGTGCATCTTCAGAAATTGACCAACCCAGATCGCCTTCAGAAATCCAGGGATATTGAGCCAGATCACCACTTTCAAAACCTTCGCCTGTTGTTGTTTCTGCCACCATAAACAGCATGTTATCTATTCTTACTCCACCATCAGGGCTATAAAACTGCAAATCGGTAATTTCTTCAAAATTCAAACTATATAACGGAAATACCATAGGACTTGTTCCAGGTAAACTTATTGGTAGTGTATAAACTTCCAAGCCATTATTAAAACCTCGAACTTCAATATCAATATCAGTTTGTGCCTGCATTTCGATACTATAAACAGAAATCAATTCGCCGGAGGCGTTCAACGTTGTAGTGTCATTGAGGATATTGTTAAGAGATAGAGCAGGAATTGGATTACCAAAATACATGGAATCATATCCATCCCATGTCCAGTTAAACCCATGTTCTTCCCAGGCATTGTAAGTTCCATTTAAGTCGAATCGCATTTCTAAAACCATTAGATCCGGATTCACATAAATACTAACAGTATTAGAAGGAATAGATTCACCTTCATCAAATAAGGCTATTACATAATATTCATACATATCTGTTGCCAAATTCTCATCAAGATAGGTTGGTCCCGCGGATGTTCCCAATAAAAAATTATCACGATAGATATTGTACTCGATAAAATCGCGACTGTTTTCAGTTGTCACAAATGAATTTAGCTGTTCTGGTAAATTGTAAATATGCACACTGTTCCTATATTCTTCTTTGCTTTCTCCGATATGAGGTGTTCGATATCGTAAAGATGTGCGCTTTTGACTTTCAAAATTTAAGACAAATTCGCTGCCGTCGGCAAGGTTACTAACCGCAAAATCATCGATTTTTAGATACCACATATTGGGAGATGTACAATGAATACCCAACCAGATAGTCTGACCGGCATAGGATGAAAGATCAATCAAAAATGATTCCCATGTTACTGTAGCTCCACTAAACACATAAGATAGTTCTGGTGTGACAGGAAAATCACCTGGATTTGGACCAACATTACTAATGTAAACTTCAAATTCTTCTTCGATGCAATATTCGCTGTAATTTCCAGCCATAAAGCTGAATTCGGAAGCAGCTGTAACATCCACAGCAGGTGATACCAGCCAGTCATCATTTGCAGGATCGTCATAGAAACAGGCAGCACACTGAGCAGAGTTATAGCCTCCATCCAAGATACCCCAGGTATTGTCGTTGTTCACATTAAAAATACTGAAGTCTGAAGGAATAACCGCTCCTTCAAAACCTTCAATTCCACTAAAAGGTAAATCCGGTGTCAGCCAGTTCAACTGAACTGAATTGCCGTTGGAAATTTCTGCTGTCAAACCGGTTGGTGCCGGTGTTTGCGCCCATACATTTACCAGTAAAACTAACATCATTGTGAAAACTAATAATTTGACTCTCATAACTTTCTCCTTTTATTTTTTTGTTGAGATCATATTACGTTTCTGCATGTGATTAAACTCTTTGCATACCATAATGCATTACACTTTGTAAGGGTTTTGCTAATGATTTTGAAAATTTCTTGCACTGATTGAATACCATGAATTTATCATTTGAACTATTCATAATTTCAACTAGAAGATTGTCTTCTGACAGGTTAAACTTGAAGCGTGAAAACAACTCAATCCTGCCTTTCTCGCAGCGATCAATATAAGTAAAATCATTGGAGAATCTTACAAAATAATAGGAATCATCCTGATTGAACTCATTTTGATTGAATCTATCAACTATGCTGATTACTTCTAATCTAATCTCCTCAGATACCATTTACAAACCATCTCCTTTTTCTTTTCTTAGTTGCAAAAAGTATGCCAATCAGCAACTTACCGCGTATCTCATAATATTGCAGCGTATTAGATAGCAATAACCTCAACTCTCGTGCTGTTCCATATTACAACATTGTTGGGTTTTGTAACGTTTTGCTTTTTCCTAATGTTGTAATACGTAACAAAGAGTTTGACAATCTAAATCAATCCATGAATTCTGCCGAAGTGAGGTAAGATGAAAAAGAATATTTGCGATCCTGTAACTTCTGAAGTTAAAGATTCCATAAATCTTCTCATTAAAAAAGGTTGGGAAAACTATCGGAAATACGAGATGCATACAGCTCGTGATTATGCTGATCAAATTTTAAAAATTGCCAAAACCAATTCATACCCCCGTGGGATAATGATAGCATATTATTTATATGGTTTGATAAACGCTTCTCTAAATAGATTTGACCTGGCACTGGATGATTATTTTGAAGGTTTGAAAGCAGTTTTAAACAAGACGGATGATGATTCAGAATCAATGGCTTACGAAAATATAGGCCGTTGTTACGGCCAATTGGAAGATTATGAGAAATCTATAGAATATTTCAAGAAATCTCTTAATCTGACGAAATCTTATAGTATCTGTAATAATATCGGAGAGTGCTACCTGCGCATGGATCAAGTTGATCTGGCTTATGATTTCTTGTTTGATGCCTATCGAAAGTTAAAAAAGGATTCAGTCCCAAAAAATAAACCCTTTGTCTTTTGCGATCTGTGTTTAAATTTATCTCGTGTTTATTTGAAAAGAGGACGATCAGAGAAGGCATTGAAGATATTGCAGGAAGTATTGGAATTTGATGCCGCCGACAAAGACATGAAAATCAATAGTTCTTTTAACTCTGCAATGGGATCAGCGTACTCGCATCTTGGACAATTTGATCTGGCAGAAAAGTATCATCAGAAAGCCATTCAACGTGCTGTTCAATATGATTCCAAAGAAGTATTATATGAAAGTTGTCGCAATTATGCCGAGCATTTTAAAATGCAGGGAAAATTTGAAGACGCCTTCCATCAAAACGAAAAATATCTTGAGACTAGAAATGCACTCTTTTCTACTGAAATAACTAATAAAGTTTTAGCACTTTCTGCCCATTTTGACAAAGAATTAAAAGACTTAGAAATTACTCAGAAGAAAATCGAACAAGGTAAAAATGAAATTGAGAATAAACTGAAACAATTGCAGGCAATTTATGCCAGTGTAAGTGGAATTGGTAAGGTTGGAATATTTTCTGAAAAGATGAAAAGCATTATGAAGATGGTAGATTTCTTTCATCTGGATCTCAGCGTCCCAGTTTTGATAGAAGGCGAAACTGGCACTGGTAAAGAGATAATTGCCCGAATGATCCATTTCAATAGATCAGAAAATGATGGCCCGTTTGTTATCCTAAACTGTTCAGCTATATCTGCTACTCTTTTTGAAAGCGAACTATTTGGTTATGAAGAAGGAGCGTTCACCGGAGCAAACCAGAAAGGTCGAATTGGCAAATTTGAGCTGGCTCAAGATGGAACCTTATTTTTAGATGAGATCGGTGATCTTCCTATCGAACTTCAGCCCAAACTGCTGCGCGCACTCCAGCAGAAAGAAATATACCGAGTTGGTGGTAACAAACGAATTCCTTTGAACGTCAGAATTATTGCTGCTACAAATCGTGATTTGCGGCAGGAAATTAAGACAGGAAATTTTCGTAGTGATCTATATTATAGATTGAATACAGGGCATATCTTCATTCCAAATCTGCAAGAACGTGATGAAGAAATTATTCCTCTAGCACAGATGTTCCTGATTAAT
>Ga0307992_1001033_pt1 | contig 16771 bp, 14 predicted proteins | sample EllFjometagen133_FD_203162 | JGI IMG/M metagenome (GOLD analysis project Ga0307992, IMG submission 203162) | Marine microbial communities from Ellis Fjord, Antarctic Ocean - #133 | ecosystem: Environmental > Aquatic > Marine > Unclassified | place: Southern Ocean | collected 2014-10-08
AAACAGCTATAGAAATAATAAAACATTTTAAAGATTCTAAAATTATATCATTTAGTCAAAGTACTGCATTTGCTAATAATTTAAAAGATGAAAGTTCAAATGATATAAAAAAAGATATTGTAGTATATCATAGTAAGTTACCTAGTATTACTAAAAAAGATAAGGATGGTAATACTATTTTATATAAAACAGGTAATAGAATAGAACAACCTAGAGTTTTTGGTTTAACTTCTCAAAAGAAAGATGCGTTGGAAGGAATGAAAAATGGTAAATATAGGGTACTAAGTACAGTAGATTCGTTAAATGAAGGATTGAATATACCTGATTTAGAAGTAGCTATAATTGCTAGTGGTGATTGTAGTAGTATGAAGGATAAACAGCGTAAAGGTAGGGTGAAAACTATTGATATATATAAACCTGACAAACTAGTATATATCATTAATTTATATATTGATGATTTTTTTGATACAGAAAATAATTTAGTATATAGTAGAGATTTAAAAAAATTAACAATTCGCCAATCAGCTACTAATATTATACATATTGATTCAATTAGTGAAATAAATTGAAAATTTATACAAATAAATTTGGAAAATCAACAATAATGTTGTATATTTGTAGTACAATAAATGTATGAATAATAAACAATGGAACAAATTATTGAAAAGGACATAAGACAGTCAAAAGATTATCAAATAATGCTTAGATTTTTAACTGAAACAAAAGAAGGTATAAAATTAGCAAATAAAATTCGCAATTAAATGCAAAAATATTCAATTTTTTTCATTTTTAATTTGGTAATTACTCAAAAATATCGTATCTTTGAGGTATAATTTATATAATTACATTTAAATAAATAATAATGGATAGTAAAGGTAAAAATAAACCTAAAGTTCAAGACACCGAAACACATAATACGCCTACTGTAGTTAAACTAGATAATTCACAAATATTAAATAATCAAAATAATCAAATATCTAGTTTAGATGTTAAAAGTCAATTAGACTTGATGACTAGTATAGTAAAAGGTAAAAAGTTTATTAATGTGAATAGTCCAGAAGATGCTTTAGCTATATTTTATAAAGCTAAAGGTTTAGGATTAGATTGGGCAAACGCAATAGACCATTTTTATAATATTAATGATAAAACAAGTGTAGATTTTCATATAATAGTTGCATTAGTATTAAGACCAATGTTGGATATTACATGGGAAGTAGTAAAATATGCTGAAATACAATATCAATATACTCTTAAAATAGATAATGTAGTACAAATATTGTATAATGTTGATGAATTACCTAGTAATAAGGTAATTATATCACCTATAACTAGTAAATCAGAAATTAATAAGATTAAAAATGAAGGTAATATACCAGTAATTAAACAACCTCACGTATTATTCACATACTCACTTCCTAATGGAAATGTTATTAAGTTTATAAATAAAAAAACTGTTATAAGGTTTGAAAGACTAAGAAAACTTAGTAATGGAGAATATAAAGTATTAACAATAATAAGTGAATTTACTAATCAAATAGGTTTTGATAGTGGAATATTATATTTAAAGGATGGTAAAACTTTAGCTTTAGATAAATCATGGTTTAAATATAATGATAATCAATTGTATGTTAGAAGTTTTACACAAGGTGCTAGACGTATAGGAGATGACGCATTAATGGGATTGTATGAAACAACTGAATTATATGATGCTAATAATATAGATTATAGAAGTGAAGGAGGAGCTACTATAATACAAGAATAATAATAATTTTTTTTAACTTTTTAAATATAATAATAATATGGAAATTGCAAGATTTGGAGCTATAAAGCTTCACAAAATTGGAAGAAAATCAAATGATGAAGTTAATCCGCTTATGAACACTGCTCCCGGACTTAGAGCAATGAGGATTAATACATTACTATCTAACATTTTAGATATTACTGAAAAAGATAGAATTGCTATTTTTTCTATTCAGTGGGGAGAGAAAGTAATATATATTGCTACTAAAGGATTTATTTATAATGATGTTGAACAAGGTGCGTTAATAGGTAATAATAATACTTTTAATTATGGTGACGTATATGAAAGTTTATTAGCAGGTGGAACTACTGAAAATGTTACTAAAGGTGAATTAATTAAAAGTGGTTTACTACTTCATACTAATGATACAACAAATGGCAAAGTATATAAAGCAACAACAAAATGTTTTGCTAAATTAGATGGACATGGTACACTTAGACAACTAGCTTTACTAGATTTAGATTATGAAAAAGCTGATGTATTAATTGATGAGCTAGTTTCATTTTTAAATACAAAAGATGAAAGTGGTAGTATTGTAGATAGAATTGGAACTGAACAAGAATTTGCGTTTCTTACTTATTCTCATAGTGAAGACTATAATGCAAAAGTAATGTTAGATGAGGAAGAAGCAGAAGACGAGGAATAATGTAAATTACAGTAGATTAATAAGAAATAGAGGATTAACACTCCTCTATTTTTTTATCTTTTTAATAACTAAATAAATAAAAATATGTTAAACATTAAAAAAACAGATACTGGATTGCACGATAGAGCTATGCAACCAGACTATGAAATATATAAAAAATATATAAGTGGTGAATTGAAAGCAGATGCTAAAATTGCACCTTTTCTTCATCTATGTAAAGGTAAATTAGACAGTGTATGGGTACAAGATGCACTTCAACCAGAATCAGGTGGATGGGAAAGTTTAAATGGTAAAAGTATTAGTACTATTAATTTTAAATTTAGTGCTATTGATAAAAAATTAAATGAAAATACATTTTATACTTATTCTATTGGTACACCTGACCCAAAAGGTATGTTTAAAAAAAGTGGTAAACCATCAATTAAAGCTAATGTAGATTCTATGATTGGTTATACTACTCACTTTAGTAATATATTATTAAGTGGATTGGATTTAAATTTAGATTTACCTACTAATGAAAAAGGGTATTTGGATGTAGATGCAGTACAAGATATGGATGTAGATACAATAATTAGTGCATTTGCTGCCTTTTTCAAATCAATAGAGAAAGGGTTTTATAAAGGAACAGGTGACAATGCAGTATTAAAATGTAAAGATACAGATATTAATATTAAATTAACTGTTCAAACTAAGGATAAAGGTCAATTTGGATTTAATGTATTTACTCCTGGAACAGGTGTAATTGAACTATATGATGCAAAAGCTATAGTTACATCATTACAGTTAGACCCAAGATATGATACTATTATACCTCAAGATATGCCTACTGTTACTGCACCTGTAATTAATAATCAAGGGATGCCAGATAATATAGCTAGTGCAATGAATAATTTATAATCATTAATTAAATAATATATGGAAAGGGGTATAATGAAAATTGTATCCCTTTTTTTTTATTGATATGTTAAAACAGACAATTAAAAGTAAAAAATATATACTAAATAACTTTAATCAAATAGATATATTTGCTACATATTTAAGTAGTATAAAGAATGTTAAAATAACAGCTAGTGATATACTATATTTAATAAAAACTAATAGTAAAATAAATAGTCCACTTAGAGTAGATAATAATCCATCTGTAGGTTTTAAGTATAATAATCATCCTATAAATATAGGTATACAAACTGACTATAACCAATATGGCAAACTAAGAATGAAAGATTTTACTAGTAATAGTTATAATATTGGTAATGTTTTTTGGGGAGATTGTTTTGATTTAGTTAGTTTATTATTAAACAAAAATATAAAAGATAATTCAAATTTTATAGAGATATTAGAAGATATATATTTAACTATGAGTACTAATAATACAAGAAGTTTTAATATATTTAGTATTTTCAAAGATATTAAGTTTAATAAGCAAACTAAAATATATTACACTGTTAAATCTTGGAATAGCTATGATATAAGTTATTGGAAAAATAGAGGTGTCTCATTATATACATTAAAAAAATGGAATGTAGAAGCAGTAAATCAAGCATGGCTAAATGGTAATTTAATATATACATATAGTAATACTAATCCTTGTTATGCTTATAACTTTGGATACATTGATTCATATAATATAGCTTGTGAATTATACTTTCCTTTAAAAAATAAAAAGCAAGGTACTAGATTTATTACTAACTATAGTGTAGTAAGAGGACTAAATAAATTTAAAAGTGGAGATATACTAATATTACATAAGTCATATAAAGATATGATGGCTGTAGATGAGATGTTAAATGATATAATAAAGCAAAAACCTCATATATTTTCTAATTACGGGTTATTTAGTAATATAGTGCATCTTACTTTAGCTAGTGAAACACAATATTTAAGTATGGAAGATGGATATAATATACTAAGAATATTTAAATATACTTATTCATTATTTGATTATGATAAAACAGGTATAAATGCAATGAATTATCATAAACGATGGTTTAATATTATACCATTATATTTTGATAATAGTTATAAATGTAAAGATTTCACCGAACATATACTTATGTATGGTGTAAGTAAAACTAAAATTTTAGTAATTAATTTAATTAAACAATTATATGGAAACAGTAAGAGGTAAAGAACCAAAACTATATAAATATCCATTAGCAGTTGGTAAAGAGAATATATGGTATATATTACCAATATTTAAAAGATATTATAAATATATTGTAAATAATAATAATAAACAGTTTAAGATAGGTAATACAGATTTTACATACGTAGATATAGTAAATCCACCTGCTAATTGTGATATGTCAGACTTTATGTATGACATATTTAAGACTAATAATACACATGTTAAACAATTTATTAAATTAACTAGAAAAATAAATCATGAAAATACTATAAAACATCAACATATAACATTTAATAAAGTATTAAATTATATAGAAGATAGATTAGATAATCCAGAGATGATAATCATAGTTAAATTAAAAAGAACTAACAAACATTTAAATAATAATAAATATGAATATTAGATTATATAAACGAGAAAATAATAAAGTTATAACATGGAGTATTGATGTTATAAAACAAGGTGTAATAACTATTACACATGGTGAGTTTTCTGGTGTACAGACTATAACTAGTACATTTGTGAGCAAAGGTAAAAATATAGGTAAAAGTAATGAAACTACACCATACACTCAAGCACTTAAAGAAGCTACAGCTAAAGCAATTAAGAAACAACAAAGAGGTTATAAATCAGTAGAAGATTTAGGACTCAAAACTGGTACTTTATTATCAGAAGCATTATTATTAAGTAAATTACCTAAAATAGATACCGATAATAAAAACATAGCTAGAGTAATGAAAGCTATACCTTTTAAAGATAATAAAATAGATTGGAATGTTACAAAATGGATAGCACAACGTAAATTAAATGGAGTAAGATGTTTTGCTATGTTAGAAAATAATACTAATATTGATTTATTTAATATTAAAACTACTAGGTGGGTATTAAGAAGTAAAGAAGGATTGGAATATAAGATGCCTAAAATTACAGCATACTTAGAAACTTTAGTTATATCTAAAGATGTAGTATTAGATGGAGAATTATATTGTCATGATATGAAGCTTAATGAAATTAGAAGTTGTATTCCTATGGAAACTAAAAGTGGGGGGTTTAGTAATCCAAGTGGTAATCCAGATAATATACAATTTTGGATATTTGATTTAGCTATACCTAATGTAAGACAAACTGATAGATTATTTCAATTGTCTAATGAGCTACCTATACCTAATATAATAACAAATAATAATATTCCAGTAGGTCATATAGCTGATAATGTAGTAGTAACAAATGATGAAGATGTTAGAAAATATGCTAAATTATATATTGAAAAAGGATTTGAAGGTGTAATTATTAGACATAGTACAGCTACTTATCAATTTGGTAAAAGGTCAAATAAAATGAGAAAGTTAAAAAAGTATTCAATTACTAGTTGTATAGTATTAAATATAATAGAAAAGAAAATATCAAGTAATAGAGTTAATATAGTATTTGAATTAAGGAATGATATTAATAATGAAGTTTTTGAAGCTACTCCTTTAGGTAATAATGAAGATAAAAGAAAAATGTTACAAGAAAGACTTAACTATATTAATAATAAAGTTAATGTAAAATATTATGAACGTAGTGGTATAAAACAAGTACCTTTTCATGGTAATGTAGTAAATATAAAAAAATAGTTCATATAACTATAAATCTTTAAATAACAATATAAATTAATAATATGAAAAATATGAAGCAAAGTAAAGTACAACTCAATTTACTTGAAGTATTAAATAATAAAGCTGAAATTGATATACCTATACATAACAAAGTTGATTTATTATCATTTTTACAAAATGATAAACCTACTTTAGCTATAGAACTTAATTTACCTATTATATGGGTTGCTAAAATGAGAGATATAGGTATTAGAGATTTACATTATTATGTATGGGTTACTAAGAATAATGATATATATGGTAAACCTTTACATTTATTAGAATATTGGTTTTTACGTAGAATAAGTTGTAATGAAGTTAGAGTTAATAATAAAGTAATGAAATTAGCTATTGAGTTAGCAGAACACTCTGCTAAATTAATATTTAGAGGAAAAGTATATACTACTAAAGATAACGACAATGTTTATACAGATAAGTTTCAAAGAGTGTTTAATGATAGATACCATTTTTATAGTAATATGCTAAATGAGTTATAATATGAAATATGTAATAATAGAAAATAATGAACTTAAAAATTATGAAATTAGTAAAACCAAGTTATACAATATTAACTAAAATAAATGGAGAACAAATACTAGCAGATATTGAAAGAGTAGCTAGAACGTGTTATAAAAGTGAAGATAAAATAAAATATGCTGAAGCAGTTAATGGTAAAAATCCACACAAGCCTGTATTCTGTGCTTCGTCAGCAAGACTTTTAATTAAAAAACTAATAGATAACAAACATGAAGCTATGCTTGAATTTGGAGATTCTATTACTGTTAAATTTATATGTGATAGAGGAATTAGTCATGAATTAGTTAGACATAGATTAGCAAGTTTTGCACAAGAAAGTACTAGATATTGTAATTATGGTAATGATGAACATATACAGTTTATTATACCTAGTTGGCTTGAGTTGAAAGAAGGTATATTAGATAATGTAGACCATCCTGTAACTGATTTGAATGACGGAGATATACATAAATTATATAAGATTGTTAATAAATATTTAAGAACTTTTTATAATAAAGATAGGATAATAAGTAATCAATTTATTGGTATATCAAATTGGATAATTCAAATGTTATTGTCTGAAGCAGCTTATTATAGTCATCTATATATAAATAATTGGTCGCCTCAACAAGCTAGAAGTGTTTTACCAAACAGTCTTAAAACTGAGATTAATATTAAAGCTAATATTAGAGAATGGCGACATATATTTACACTTAGAACAGCTAAAGCAGCTCATCCTCAAATGAGGGAATTAATGTGTCCATTATTAGATGATTTTAAATCTAAGATACCTATATTATTTGATGATATAACAACATAAAGTAAACATAAAATTATGATATACACAATTAGTGGTAAAATGAAAGCTGGTAAAGATACTACAGCTATATTATTTAATATATTATTAAATAATAAAAAAGATACACCAGAAGAAATATTTATAAAATATAAGATGCATGGTAGTTTAGTATTAGATAAACAATATGAAATTAAACATTGGGAAACGAATGTTAAAAAAGTATGTAGTATTTTAAGTGGTATTCCTCTACATAAATGGAATAATGAATATGGTAAAGATGCAATTATGCCTGAAGAATGGCATCATAATAATTATAAACCTACATATAGAGAGTTTATGCAGAAAATAGATATAGAAATAGGTAGACAAAAAATACAAGAAAACGTATGGATATTGTCATTGCTTAATAGTTATAACTCTAATAATAATTGGATTATAGCTGATACTAGATTTATGAATGAAATATTAGCAGTAAAGAAAAAGAAAGGTAAAAGTATATATATTGAAAGAATTAGAACGTATGATGAAAATATTAAACACTTTTGTAAAACTAATATAGACAATATTCCATTTTCACCTAATTGTACTTCAAGTAAATTATATAATGAACAAGAATTTATGAGAGAATGTAATATTGATACTATACAAGATAAGCATTTACATACCTCTGAATTAGAATTATTTGTAAATTCAGCAGATTATTGTATAACTGCTCATAATATTACAGATATAATTGTACAATTAAAAACAATAATGATAAAGGAGAATTTATTATGATAAGTTATATAGACATGAAAGACTCACATTGGATAAGATTATTTTTTACACCTAATAAAAAAGCAACAAAAAAGATATTAGATATTTTAAAAAATAATAATGATAATCCATATAATAATTTAATAGAAGGATGTAGCTTTACAAATATAATAAATATTGAAAATACAGATGAATTTATTAAACCTATTGCAGATGGTAATTCAACTATTGAAGCATATAATACAGAAAATAAAATGATTTGGGAAAATACTATTTTAGAACAAAGTAATAAGGATATAATAGAAATGGCGTGTATATTAGCAGAAGAATCAGCTATACTTATAAATCCTAATATTAAAGTATATAGTGTAGATGATAATAATGTAAGTATATATACTAATGAATTTCAAAAAATATTTGATGAAAGATATGATTACTATTATGAACAATTAAATAAAATATAATATGAAGTATTTAGCAATAGAATTTTCAAATGAATATACAAATAGATTTAGAAATCCATTGGATATATTAAATAATGAATTATTAATTAGTAAATTAAAATATAATAGTCCATTTGACGCAACTATATTTAATGAATATCCAATGTGGACAGTATATGTAGCAAATATGGTAGGTAGTAGTAGTCCTTTGCATTTATATGCAGGTACACCTGAACAAGTAATAAAAGAAATTGAATTAAAACAACCAGAATATGTATTCTTTAGTGAAATGGAAATAACTGCTGATGCTATTCGTGAAGTAATAAATACCATTGATAATGACAGTATTAAATTTATAATAGGTAGTAGAAATGGTAGTTTTAAGTCTAGCAATAAAATTAAAGTTATAAAAAATATAAATGATTTAAATAAAATATTTAATTTAGGTAGAAGTAATAGACTAACTACTATACCTATTAATAGTAGTATTAAATATGGGTCTCCGAATAGAATATATTTAACTAATGGTTGTAACAATAAGTGTAGTTTCTGTACTATTAATAATAAAGTTACTAAAGTAGATGATAATACTATTTATGATTTATTTAATTTATTAAATACTCATAGTACCTATGTGTATATAGGAGATTTAACATTTGGACAAGAATTAGATTGGGAAATAGAATGGTTAAAAAAGTATAATCATTTTAAAAAATATATAGTACAAACTACTGTAGAAATGATAATTAATAACGTTACTAAGTTACAAAATTGGTATGATAGTGGAATTAGGTATGTAGAGTTAGGAATAGAAACCTTTAATCAAGCAACATTAAATAAATTTGGTAAACACTTTACAATAACAGAAGCATACAAAGCTATAGATTATTTAAATGAAGTAGGAATTAAAGTAATACCTAATATTATGTTAAATATTAAAGGAGAAGTATATGGTAATCGTAATATAACTTTATCTAGTTTAACTGAACTTGCAGAAAGTGGTAAAATAAATCATATAAATATAACTAATTATACTAATTATAGAAGTAAAATATATAACGATAGACAACAAAGTGCATTAATTAAGACTTGGAATACTACACAAGATGAAATTTTAGAGGTTTATCTTAGTGCAATGGAAATATACAAATTAAATTATAAACTATTAACAAATCAATAAACATCATGGCAAATTTATTTAGAACATCAGGAGATTATATTGATATTATTAATGAAATACATCAATATGAAGAAGCAGGTGAGGATATACCCAATGAGGTATTAGACTCACTAACTATTGTAGAAGAAGAGTTAGAAGGAGCTAGTAAAAGTATATTTTACGGTATAAAATCAATAGAAGGAGATATTGCTAGTGGTAAACTAGAAATAGAAAGATTAAAAACGAGAATAGATACAAAGCTTAAAGTAATTAATAGGTTAAAAAAGGTATTAACAACCGTTACTTTACAATTTGGAACAGTAAATAAATCAGGAAATAGAAAATTAAGTTTTAGTACCTTTGATATGCTAACTAGAGCTACTAATCCTTTAGTTTTAATTGATACTTTTGATAATATAAAATACATGAAATATGAATTAAAACTTATTAGTTTATCTCATAAAGATATAAGTAAGATACATAATATATTAGTAGCAAATGATGTTACAACGTTTCATAAGATAGAAAATGCTACTACTTCTGAACCTGATAAAAAAGAAATTAAAGCATTATTAAAAAAAGGTGCAAAAATAAATGGTGCAATGATAGATAAAACTGCTATTTCAATAACTCTTAAATAATATAATTATGATTACAAATATAGTAAGAGCTTCAGCTTGGGATAGAGTTGGAGCTGACGTAAAAGATTTAAAAACAAGTGAAGAAGTAATAAAAAGTTCTAATTTAGACTACAAAGTAAAACTTGCTAAGATATATACTACTCTACCTAGTGAAGGTAGGAACATAAATAAATCAATAGATAATATAAATGCAATATATCGTAAAGATAATAATGATATTTTTGGAGTAGTAAGTGATAAATATTCTATAGTACAAAATACAGAAGGTTTTAAATTCTTTGATAGTATAGTTGAAAATAAACAAGCTATATATACTAGTGCTGGGGTATTAGAAGGAGGTAGAATAGTATTTATAATAGCTAAATTACCTAATTATATACGAATGGAAATGGATAAAGAAGATATAATAGAAAAATATTTATTATTAAGTATGGGTCATGATGGTAAAACATCTATTCAAGCCTTATTTGTACCTTCTAGAGTTATATGTAGGAATGTATTAACTGGAGCAATTGATGCAAGTAAGAATAAAGATAGAATTAGAATAATACATAAATCATCTGCTCAAACTAAACTACAAAATGCAGCTACTGTACTACAACTTATAGATATTAGAAGTGAAGAAATACAAGTTATGTATAATGCACTAGCTAAAACTAGAATAGATAGTAATAATTTACAAAAATACATAGCTAAGTTATTTTTAAAAAGAGGTAAAGAGTATGTAATTGAACAAAACAAAGTAAAATTATTAACTGGAGAAGATGGTATTAGTACTAGAACATACAATATAATAAATAAAATAGAAACATATACATATGTTGGAACTGGTCAAGATAGAGTTAGTAGTAAAGGTACATTATTTGGTGCATATAATGGTATTAGTTATTATTTTCAAAATATCAAGAATTACAATACAGATGGTATTAATAATGATGAAAAATATTTTACTAATACATTATTAAAAGGTGGTAAAGATATATCAAATAAAGCATTTAAGTTAGCTATTCAGGCAATGGAGAACATTGAGGTTTTAAATAATTAATACACAATATACTAGGATACCCGTAGTTAAAAATAATATCAATATCCACATCCTACAAGTTTTACAAACAATGTTAAATAAAACAATAGTTTATTACGTACTATTGATGCGAGAAGATGCAAGTTATATATAATAATATGACTTGCTTTTCTTTAACTAAAACATATACTATAAGTTTGGAATAATACCGATTGTAAAATAGTAAATTAGACATAAAGATACAGGGGTTGTGAATCATTTCACACTCCCATATGCTTTATTTATAGTTTATATCATATTTATATGTAAATCTTTAAGGTTTTAATATTAGTATTCTCTTAGTTAATTATAGCTAAAATTATCTGGTAAAATAGAAAGGATTATACATTCTATAATAATTAGTATAAGCTGGTATATTTTGCCATTTATAAAACTCTCTAAGTACAGGTGTATTTTTCTTTAATTGTGATAATAGTTTATCTTGTTTATAATGTACTCCACCTTGATACTTTCTTTTCTCATCATCCCATAATGGATAATTAAAAGTAGTCCATAACAATTTAAGTATATCCTCTGCTGTTTTCTGACTAGCAAAAGGATATTGCATAAATCGTTGTGCCACTCCATACCATCCAACAATAGGTACAAACTCTGTAACTTCCATATAAATCATATTAGCTTCATACAATGCTAATTTTAACATAATATCTTCATCATCATCATCTCCACTTTTTTTAGCTACCCCACCTAAAGCAAATACAATTGCTCCTAATATTATTATACTAAGCATATTTTGATTAGTTCTTCTAATATTAGCTATTTCTGTAGAATCTAATGAATCTTTAAACATATTCATATTAGATATAAACATTGTATAATCTTTAATTAATTGCTTAAACATTCTAATGGTAGTTAATTCATCAGTACTCACATTAGTAGTTACATTACCACCTAATCTATGTTTAATTGGAGTTGTCATATATTGCCACCAACTAGCATATGCTCCTTTACTCCACGTTCTTTTTCTTTCATTATATATAGCTTTACCAAATCTAGCTCCAAAATATCTATTCCAATTAGGTTTCATCCATTTTCTAAATTGTGTTATTGGTTCACCCCATATTAAACCTTGTAAATAATTTTTATCTATTTTATTATATATACCATGCATATCATGATTTACATTTCTAACTTTTTCTTTAAATAAACTAATTTCATCTTCTGTTACTTTACTATGCTCTTTAATATTAGCATATCCAGTTCCTTGAGCTGAATCTACAATATCTAATTCAAACTGGTCAAATGCAGTTTCATATTCTTCAAATTTAGCTTTGAGTTCTTTATTTATTTCTTTATTCTTTTTACTAAACTCTTGTAGTAATAATTTACCTTCTTTCGTACCTAATTGAAATATTTTATCCCTAAACCAATCTCCTAAATAATCATGTTTATTAAATTTATATTTTTCAATAGATTCTTGTGTTTTAATATAATCCTCCATCTCCTTTATAAGTATTGGATTATCTTTAAATATTTCTTTGATTATACCTTCTCTCACATCGCCTTTATATTCATTATAACTAGTTATTTTACCATTAATTGCCCTATGACTTTTTAACATAGCTAGATACATTGAAATTTGCATAAAATGTTCAGGTGCATTGTTAGTAAAATATAATGAGTTACTATACATAAACACCTTATCCATCTTATTTTTAACTTCATGACTAAAACTCTCTGATATTTCATCTTGCATTTCTACTAAATCATTAGCATATTTTTTAATAATTGCAGTAGCTATATCATTAGAACGTGGACTACCTGCATTAGCTAAAATATCTTTAGGTATCTTAGCTAAATAAAGAGCAGACGCCCATCTTAAATCAGCAAGTGTTGTAAATTCATTAGATACACCATCCATAATCATATCTAAAGTACCTTTAGTTACGTTTTTTACACCTGCTGTAACATTAGCCATCATAACTTTCATAGATGTAATTTGCATACCTGCTCTTACAATATATTTAATTGTCCTATTAGCATCCACTGGTTGTTCATAAAACATTCTATCTACAAAATATTTTAGTTTTCTATATGTATTACTATCTGCACCTTTAATTTGATGTACTTCTTTTTTACCTTTAAATATACTAGCTAATGTATTTTCTATTGTGTCATTAGTTCCTTTTCTTCTAGTAATAAATGTTAATTCATTACCAACTTGTTTGACACCTAATAATAATTCAGCTTCAAAATCTTTTTTATGTTTATATTCAGTAGTTTTATGTATATATGCATTCATTACATTAAATATATTATACGAAACATCACTATCTAAACTACTTTTTTGTTCTTCTATTCTTTTTTCTCTTTCTTCCCTAGCTTCAGCAATAGTATTAAAGTCTACACCTGTATCATCTTTTAGTTTAGATAATGCTCTTTTTTCATATTCTTCTGTAGTTTCTACTGATAGTTTTTTAGCTATTTTAAATATACCTGCTCCAACACCTCTACTAAACATTGGAAATCGTAATACATTTATTAATTCATTATTTAATCCTACTGTTTGAGTACTTTTATTTTGTTCCCATGCACCAAAATATTGTTTAATACTATCTACTGTACTTCGTTCAATATCTGGCATATTTGGATAATAACCAACTTCTGCAATAAAAGTTTCATTAAATTCCATCATTTCAGGAATAGCTTTAATTAAATATTGATAAAATTTAGTTTCTTTATTTAAAGCTTTACCATTAACATCTACATTATGTATTTTATTATATTGAGGATTTAAATATTTACTACGTGGTACTTCTCTATACCAATTATTTGCATTATCACTTCTTATAAATTTAAATTTACTATATCTTTTAAATGCAGATTCATTTAATGTTTTTTCTTTTGCTTCAATATCTTTTAAAAACTTATTATCTTCTTTTTGTTGATAAGTAGTTGGATTTTTAGTGTATTTAATGACTTCTTCCCTTGAGTGTTTACTATTCCAATCTTTTAGTAATGCACTTGCTTGTTTTGTAAATTCCTTAGCTTTATCTTTTTGTTTATTTCTTCTAGCTTGGTTAGATGCATCTTTTAGTCTATGATATTCTTCCCACATTTTAGTTTTAGCTTCAAGATATTTATTCATTTTATACTTAGTAATTAATCTACCAGTAGCTTTACCATCTTCATGTTCAATGAATGTATCTTTAAACCATTGTTCTATTTTACTAAGATGTTTTAATTTAATTTTACTTTTAGTTCCAATTGTACCTCTTAAAGCTTCTGGAAATACATCTACTAACAAATCAAAAAACTCTGCTTTTTTATTAAATATCTCAATCTTTGCACTATTAATTGCAGTAGTATATCTAAGTAATAGCGTATCTACAAAAGTTACACCGTTACTAAATGCACTATCTAACCATAACATTGTATTAGTTATATCTTCATTATCAGTATATAACATAACAATATTTTTTAATTCATCATCTACATTTTCCCATTTATCAATAGTATTTACGTTTTTAAATTTAGGATTAGTAGTAGAAGCCAATACCCTACCTAAATAATATTGCTTAGTTATTGATTTTGCTTCTATATTTAATTTATCAATGTTAGTTTGTAATTGTTTTAAATTTTGTATATCCTCATTTACATTCTGTTGTTCCTCTGTTAGTTTATCCCCTTCATAAAAATCAGATAATGTATTAATATCAGTATACATTTGTAAAAAGTTATCTATGTGTAATAAGGTAGTACTAACTTGTTTACTTCTTTCTTTGTCTTTACCTACTTCAATAAAGTTTTCACTTTTAAAACTATCTAATCTTTTAGTTAAATTAGCTAAATTATATTCAGCAAATGATTGTATGCTAAGTAATGCTTTATGTATTTTTAAGTTATTATATTTATTTAAGTCTTGCCATGTAACATCAGATAATTCACTAATAGTTTCACTTAATTTTTCTTTATATACACCACCAATATGTTTATATACTATATTATGCATTTTATCAAAATTAGTAATACTTTGTTGTATATAATCAATAGTAGCTTTTCTCCTACTAGCTTCCGATAAAAAATGATTAGCTGTTTTTTCTGCTGTAGTTTCATTAGCTATATCACTTTCAGATTCGGTTGCAAAAGATATTGTAGTATTATCAAACCTATCTTTACTTTTAGTAGGGTCAATATATATATCTGTGCCTTCTACATTTCTATATTTTAAACCTTTGTTCATTATAACTGTAACATTATATCCTAACTTACTAGCTGATTTTGCTACTGCTTCATCAATACCACTTTGTCCTGCATTTATTATACTTATATCTTTACTTAATTTACTATTATTCAGTACTTTATTAAGTAATTTATATATAGTATTATCAATTATACTTTGTTTACTATTTAAGTTAAGAATATCACTACCTGTAATATTAATATTTAATTTATCTTTATTTATATTATTTAAATGATTAACTATAACATTAACTAATGTATCTAATTCTACATATTTTGCAGTATTTATTTCTAAATAACCTACTGTATTACTTTTATATAATTCATTACTTCGCATAGTTGCAAAGTTTTTAATAATCTTAGTTGCAGCATCTGGTTTTGTAATTATAGATATAGTCATATCAGAATTATTAATTACTTCTTTAGTTTTAGTACTATATTTAGTATCAGCTAATTCTGTAAAAGTAATACCATATTGAGTAGTGGTAGATAGTACTTTATTATCTTTCTTATTATCGATAACCTCATATTCTTTTTTACTACGGGTTATGTTATTATATCCGAAAGTATCGTAAATATACTGCTCTGCTTCTTGTTTATATTCAGTTTCATTCTTATCTACTTTGTATTTATCTAATACAGTATTTCCATATTCATATGTCATAGTTCTATTAATAGGGTAATATATAACATATCCTGTTTTAGTTCCATCATTTAATGTTTGTACATGACCATCAAATCTCCAATATAATGTTTCAACTTTACCTTTTTTTATTAATATAGCTTTTTTATTATTATACTTGGTAGAACTATTTATTTTGTCAATTGATTCTATTATAATGTTACTATATTTATCTTCTTGTTTAAAAATAGGAAATCTATTATCAGGTAAATTAACTGTTGTGCCTGTATGTTCAATGAATTGTGTTTTGAATGTAGGTTTACCAATAGGTATTAACTCTCTATTTTTCCAATTAGC
>Ga0307992_1001035_pt1 | contig 16767 bp, 17 predicted proteins | sample EllFjometagen133_FD_203162 | JGI IMG/M metagenome (GOLD analysis project Ga0307992, IMG submission 203162) | Marine microbial communities from Ellis Fjord, Antarctic Ocean - #133 | ecosystem: Environmental > Aquatic > Marine > Unclassified | place: Southern Ocean | collected 2014-10-08
TTCATTTCTATATTATTAGAAACAAAAATATTTGTCAATATTTTTTATCCACAAGCAAAAATCTGCTAAAGATTACCTTTGGTAAATTTCTTGAAAAGAATCGGGGGGAAGTCCGACTTCCCCCCGTTGCCTTGCCCCCGATTGCCCCGACTTCCCCGAGTTCCAAGAATAATTATTTTTGTAATCTAGTGCGAGTGGATGCACCGACAAAGCCAGTGCCTCTACTTAATCGCAGTGGACTTAAAATTTCCGAACGATATTTCTCTTGATATCTAATTACTGCAGATTTAGTAATGGGACCAAAATAACCAGTCGCAGAAACCCCAGATTGCCAAACCCCATCTTGAATCAACATATTTTGTAAGGCCTTAACATCATTCCCTCTTGCTCCTAGCCAAAGATTGCGAGTAAACTTCACTTCACCAGCAGAGATTGAAGGTTTTTCCATGTCTAAAGATAGGTTTTCCAAATAATCCCTAGTTTTGGGTCCAAAATAGCCAGTGCCAGAGCTTAATTTAATTGGTTTAAGAATATCCTCATTATATTTTTCCTGAAACCTTATTAAATCTTTTTTAGTGTTTGCGTCAAAATATCCACTCGCGCCTGTTTTATTACTCCACAATCCTTCGTTAATCAATATTTTCTGCAAAACCTTTACTTCTTCCCCTCTACTCCCAATTCCCATATTCTTATCTATTTTATCAAAAGGAAATAACATCAAATCCTTTGTTAAATTTTTAAGCTGACCATATAGAGATGCCTTTTGCACATTAACTTCTGACGAAAATAGATCAGCCATATTTTCCGACACTTCTTTTAATTCTTCCTGGCTAAATTCTACAGAAACTCCATAGCGGTTAAACCAATTATTCTTACGATAAGAATAAGGAGGATTTGGAAACTCAATGTCTTTTGGAGTAATCAAGAATAAATCAATATTAGTATGGCTCTCGCTAATTCCTGAAATTCCGCTGATTAAAATCGGAAAGTATAAATAATCTGTGTCAAATCTATAAGAAATTGGTTTAATGCTTTCTTTTTCCTGCCCTGCATCAATAACATCAAAGACAAAATGATATATTTCTCTTTTAAGATAGTTTTCTACTCCATTTCTAAATATTTGAGAAATTCTGTGAGTTGCAATTTTGCCCCCAATACAAACCGGATTACCGCATACATCGGGACAAGCTCCGGCTCCTGGCGGACAAATTGATGGACAAGAATCTTTTCTACATCCCTCCGGACAATCAGAATAATCATAATCACTGCAATTTATTTCTTCAGTCATTCCAAGACCATTTTCAATTGCAAAATCTTCAATCCATGTAATAAAAATATTTAAATCGTTAACCTTAACAACTGTAATATCGTGAGCTCCAATTTGTTCATGAAAAGTAATTTCTACTCCAGGAGAAGCATCTCCCAACCCTTCGTTTTTCCCATAAGGAGTAGATATTTGGTCATCATTCATTTTCTTTTCATTCATAATTCTTACCAAAGTTTCAAACGACTCAAACTCCCCCTCTTTTATCTCTGAAGGATTAGAGGGCAAGGGTATAACTCTTAAAACTGTTGCTTCTTCAGACGCTGTTATATCAACAGAAAGTAAAATTATCTCTTCCTGCTTATTCCACGCAAGAATAGCGTTTTGCGCTGATTGATTTAAATGAACAGGTTGAGGCCACCATATCATTCCCCCATCAGCGAATACTAAACTAGGCAATATAATGGCGCAAACTATTGAAAGAAAAAATAGTTTTTTCATAGTTTTTTGTTTAATTAATAATTAAAGATTTTATTATTTTATTATATATCATTTCTGGTAATTTAGACAAACAATAATGGTTTAATCTTTTATCAAACAATATATTTGACAAAACCAAAAAAAGTGCTATACTCAAAATATTCCACGAACCAAGGAGGTACAATATGTCTAGTCATTGGGATAGTGATACCTGTTAATCCTGCTCTTGCCAATCTCCTTACAGAGGCTGAGAAGCAAGGGAAAGAAATGCGACAAAGGGCTTTAGCGAGATTACGAAAACACAAAGGCCCATTAGCACAACCAACTTGCGAGAATTGCAAATACTCAAATCTCGCCCACCCGCCAGAGGATCATTGCTATATGTTCCGCGAAAAACCAAAAAACGTACCTATCGAGGTACGCCCTTGCGGACAGTGGGATTATCCCTTCTTCCCTTCCGGCTAACACAGCGGAAGGGTTTATTTTTGGCATTTTGAGCAAAAATGAGCTGAACGACCACCAATTTTCTTTCTTTTAATTATTGTACCACATTTTAAACATTTTTGATTATTACGGCGATAAACCTTTACTTTTTTCTGAAATTCTCCCTTGTCCCCAGTGGTTCTACGAAAATCAGAAACACTTGAACCAGCTAAGGCAATAGCTTTTTTCAAAATATCTTTAATGGCCTTGTGAATTTTTTTCAATTCATCTTTTTTCAAACTATCTGCGGTTCGGTAAGGAAGAACTCCTGCTTGAAAAAGAATCTCATCAGAATAAATATTTCCAATTCCAGCAATTAATTTTTGCTCCATTAATAATGGTTTAATCTTTTTCTTTTTAGATTTTTTAATAATATCTTGAAATTCTTTATATCCGATTTCTAAAGCATCTGTGCCTATGTTCTTTAAAATGTCCGCTTTTGCCAAATCTTTTTCGTCCCAAAGTTCTATTCTGGCAAATTTTCTCAAATCAGAAAAAGCCAACATCTTTTGGTTGTCCATAAAAAACATCAAATGGATAAATCTATTCATCGGATCATTCAAGGCTCCTTTTGATTTTGGAATCCATTTATCCTCTGCCCGTTCCCAAAACCCGTACAAAAAATGTCCGCTCATTTTAGGATGAATTATTAAAACTTTTTTATTATTCAAAAAGAAAAGAATTACTTTTCCTTTTCTTTCTATTTTTTCTATTTTTGCTTTTAAGATTCCTTTTTTAAACTTCTCAAAACTCGGCGTTTTTATATTCTTTTTAGAATCACACCAAACATCAACAATGGTCCTATTGAGAACCGTTCGTTTTAAATCATTAACCATAGTTGTTACTTCGGGTAATTCGGGCATAAATCAAAAAATTATTCTTAATATATTTTTATCATAAAAAATTATATCAATCAAAAAAATATACTCGTCAAAAAATCATGATATTTAACATTTTTTTGTGGATAACAATATTTTTTGAATATCTAAAGTTGTGATATAATAACAAAATAATTCAATTTTAATGAATCTAAATCATCAGTTAAAAATATTAATGTTTGGATGGGAATTTCCTCCTCATAATTCTGGAGGATTGGGTGTTGCTTGTAAGGGATTAGCCAACGCCATAGTCAAACAGGGAGCAACGATTAGTTTTGTTTTACCTAAAAAAATGAACTGTGACAATTCCCCTTTTAAGTTTATTTTCCCTGATAATAATAGCGATGGTTTAGAAATAAAAAACATTGATTCTTTACTTTCTGCTTATGTCACTTCAGAATCTTATCAGAAATTATTAAAAAATAATAAAGAAAACGGTATTTATGGTTATGATTTATTTAATGAAGTTCGGAGATATGGACAGGAGGCTCGTAAAATAGCATTAAAGGAAAAATTTGATATTATTCATGCTCACGATTGGTTGAGCATACCTGCTGGAATAGAGGCAAAAAAAGTTTCCAATAAACCTTTGATAGTTCAAGTTCACGCCACGGAATTTGATAGAACAGGGGGAAACAATGTTAACCAACAAGTTTACGAAATAGAAAAACAAGGCCTTTCTATGGCTGATAAGATAATTACAGTTAGCAAGTTTACAAAGAAAAAAGTTGTTCGGCATTATCATATTAATCCAGAAAAAATAGAGGTGGTTTACAATGCAATAAAACAAGAACCTTTTATAAGTCCAAAAAGGAATTTTCAGAGTTTAAAAAAAGGAAACAAAAAAATTGTTCTTTTTTTAGGGAGAATAACTCTTCAAAAAGGACCTGATTATTTTTTACGAACAGCTAAAAAAGTTTTAGAACGGAATTCTGATGTTTTCTTTATTGTGGCAGGTTCTGGCGATATGAAGTTTCAAATGATAGAAGAATCAGCTTCTTTGGGTATTGCTGATAAGGTGTTGTTTACCGATTTTCTAAGGGGCGAGGATTTAATCAGCGCTTACCAATCAGCGGACTTGTTCGTAATGCCTTCCGTTTCTGAACCGTTCGGGCTCACCCCTCTTGAATCCTTGCTTCAGAAAACACCTGTTTTAATTTCTAAACAATCAGGAGTGTCCGAAATCCTTTCGCATTCTCTTAAAGCAGATTTTTGGGACATAGACGAAATGGCAAACAAAATACTATCTGTACTTAAATATCCGGCACTCTGTCAATGTCTTAGCGAAAATGGCAACAAAGAAGTGAAAGAAATTAGTTGGCAGGACTCTGCTATTAAATGCCTTAAAATTTATAACCAAGTTTTAGCTTAAAACATGCTTTCTATCTGCCTTTATTTACATGCTCATCAACCCTTTAGATTAAAAAACTTTTCTGTTTTTGATATTGGAAATGACTCTCCGTATTTTGACGATGAAAAAAATAAAGAATATTTAACAAGAATCGTTCGCAAAAGTTATCTCCCAACAAATAAGATTTTATTGGATTTAATAAAAAATACAAACGGAAAATTTAAGGTGAGTTTTAGTATTACAGGTGTACTCTTAGAGCAATTAGAAAAAGATTTTCCCGAAGTAATTAAAAGTTTTCAAGATTTGATAGATACCGGTTGCGTTGAAATTTTGTCAGAAACCTATTACCACTCTTTAGCTTATCTTTATTCTAAAGAAGAATTCCGAAAACAAATTAATCTCCATAAAAAGAAAATAAAGGAATTATTTGATTATACTCCTGAAGTTTTTAGAAATACGGAACTAATGTTTAACAATGAAATGGCTAAGTTTATTTCTAAAATGGGATACAAGGGGATTCTAGCCGAAGGGGCGGATCATATTTTGGGTTGGCGTTCTCCTAATTTTCTTTATCAACCCAAGGGTTCTAAAATAGGACTACTAGTTAAAAACTATCGTTTAAGCGATGATATAGCTTTCCGTTTTTCCACTCCTTCGTGGAAAGGATATCCTTTGACTGCTGATAAATACGCTTCATGGATTAATAATGCTCACGGCAATGGAGAAATAGTAAATCTATTTATGGATTATGAAACATTTGGAGAACACCAATGGAAAGAAACTGGAATTTTTGAATTTCTAAAAGTTTTTCCATATGAAATTTTGAAAAATCCGGAAAATGACTTTAAAACACCTTCTGAAATCATATCCTCTTCCGAACCAGCTGGGGAATTAGATTATCCACACATTGTAACGTGGGCTGATACTGAAAGAGATCTTAGCGCATGGCTGGGAAACAAAATACAACAATCAGCTATTAAGGAAATATATTCTTTAGAAAAAGAAATTATAGCAATAAAAGATAAAAAATTAACAGAAGATTGGCGGAAGCTACAAATATCAGATCATTTTTACTATATGTGCACTAAATGGTTTGCTGATGGCGATGTTCATAAATATTTTAATCCTTATGAAAATCCTTATGACGCTTTCATTACTTGCATGAACATTATTAATGATTTAAAATTAAGAATAGAAACAAAAAAAATTAAAATCAGCCCCGGTTTTGCGGATACAAAACCGATTATTGTATAGGTGTTTAAAATTTAAACAAAGGTCGGGAGGTATTTTTAATTATTAATCCTTTGAAAATATGTTTGGAATAAAAAAAACAAATCACAAAAAAACAATGGCTCCGAAAGTAAAAAGGAAAATTAAGCCAAAACCAAAAAAGAAAGCTAAGGTTTTGTTTAATGCTAAAGAAGAAAAACGTTTTTGGCTCTGTGACGGTCAAATTATAGAAAACCTTAAGGATTTAGTGGGAGCATTAGAAAAAATGAATGATAAGGTGTTTAAATATCATGTCAATAAAAAGAAAAATGATTTCGCTAGCTGGATAAAAGATGTTATTAAAGAGCCAAAATTAGCCAAGGAGTTAAAAAGTGCTAAAACAGCCAAAACAACAGCCAAGAAGATTAAATCCTCAATTTAGAATATCAGATTAAATTAAATATGTTCTTGACCCTAAGGATAGTATGACAAAAACAGAGAAAAAAATAACAAGTCGGGCAGACTATGTTTTTGAACTTTCGTGGGAGGCTTGCAACAAAGTGGGAGGTATTTTTACTGTGCTAAAATCTAAAGCCAGTCAAATGATGCATTTCTATCCGAATTATTATTTTATTGGTCCCTATTTTCCAGAAAAAACAAAGGGTTGCTTTGAAGAATTACCAACTCCTAAAAAATTTGAAAACGCATTCGACCAACTAAGAGAACAAGGAATTGAATGCCATTTTGGCATATGGTTAATTCATGGAAAGCCAAAAACAATTTTAATAGATTTCCAAAACTATTGGCCGAAAGTAAATCAAATTAAAACAGATTTATGGGAAAATTATGGAGTAGATTCTTTAGGAACTGGTCACGATTTTGATGAACCTATACTTTGGTCTCATGTTTCTGGCGTATTGTTAGAAAAAATTGAGCAATCGCTAAAAAAAGAAAAAATAGTTGCTCATTTTCATGAATGGCTCTCCGGAGCCGGTCTTTTGTATTTGAAAAAAAATAGGAGCAGAATAGCAACAGTTTTTACCACTCACGCCACCACATTAGGCAGGACATTGTCTGGTCACAGTATTAACTTTTATTCTATCCTTGATCAAATTAATATTGAAAAAGATATTCTCAAATACAATATTCAAGCAAAACATGGCATAGAAAAAAATGCTGCTCAACATTGCGATATTTTTACTACAGTAAGTGAAATTACTGCAATGGAAGCCGAACAATTTTTGGGAAGAAAACCAGAAATTTTATTGCCAAACGGATTGGATATAGAAAAATTTCTTACTCTCGAGGAAGTCGTTGTTAAACATCGAATCCAAAGAGAACGACTGAAAGAATTTTTACTTTATTACTTTTTTCCTTATTATGCTTTTGATTTAAAAAATGTTCTTTTCTATTTTATCGTGGGGAGAAACGAATTCCGAGCCAAAGGAGCTGATATATTTATTAAATCCTTGGGCAAACTTAATAAAAAATTAATCAAAGATAAAAGTAAGAAAACTATTGTTGCTTTTTTCTGGATGCCAACGGGGACAAAAGGCGTCAAGCCAGAAATTTTAAAAAATAAAGAATATTTTCAAGACATTAAAGATTCCTTAGAAGACATTTCTAAAGAAACGGAAAGAAAAATACTCTCTACGATAAGTTCGGGGAAAAATATAACTGAAAAAACTTTATTTGAAAAAAACTTTTTATTGGAAATAAAAAGAAAGTTAATGAAATTAAAGGCAGACGGCTTACCTCCTCTTTGCACTCACGACCTAATTAATCCGAACGATCCAACCATAGAAGCTTTTCACGAAGCTAGTCTCGACAATAAAAAAAGCGATAAAGTAAAGGTTATTTTTTATCCTATTTATTTAACCGGACACGACTCTTTATCAAATCTAAATTATCACGAAAGTATTCAGTCATCTCATTTGGGCATATTCCCATCTTTCTACGAACCATGGGGATATACTCCGTTAGAGGCAGCTGTTTTAGGCGTTGGTTCCGTTACTACTGATTTAGCGGGATTTGGAAAATTCTGCCAGAATATAGAAAAAAACAAAAATTATCCGGGCATATTTATTTTAGAAAGATTAAACAAAACAGATGAAAGCGTAGTCAAATCACTTACAGAATTTCTTTATCGTTTCTCCAAATTCAATCGCGAAGATAGGATGAAAAATAGAATTCAAGCGCGAAAAATAGCATCTATTTCAGATTGGAAAATTTTTATTAAAAATTATATTCTTGCACACAATAAAGCGTTAGAGAGCAAAGAGAAATGAAGATCATTCATTCTTGGGCAAAAAATGAAATAAAAAAAGAAACTCGTGAGAATCCTTCTTTTTTGTTGACAAATCGTTTAGGCAGTTATCTTTCTTTAGCCAGCCAAACCACTAGCAGGTATCAAGGCTGGTTTTTTGCTCCTCAAAATTTAATTGGTAAAAAAATATTTAAAATAATAGAAAATATTGAACCATTAAATTTTTCAACAATTTCTGAAATGCGAAATAACTTTTGGAACATTGAACAAAAAAGAAAAAAATTAAAAGAAAGTTTCTTTTTGCCTTTCTTTTTTAATTCTTTAGTATATGAAACTAGTGAGTTTATAGATATTAAATTAACTTTAGACATAAAAGAATCATATAACAATGACGGAGTGCGAGGAATCTATGAGATAGATAGTCCCCTATCAAAACATAATAACAATCTAGTCGTTATAAAATACAGTCAATCGAATCTAGGGATACCAGTACTTTTCTTAGCCATCAAGACCGATGGGAATAAAATAAAAAAATTGAATAAATATATTTTAAGAAAATATTCCCTGGATAAAAAAAGAAATTCTCCTCCTTTCGAAAAATATGTTTATGAGGCCTTAGAAATAAAAGCTAAAAAAATTGTTTTTTCAATTTCGGAAAATAAAAATAAAGCCGTAAAAGAGGCCTTAGAAATTTTCGAGAATACTAAAAAACTAAAAATATTACAAAAACAAAAAATAGAAGAAACATTTAAAAATGCGGGTGATATTATCCCTAGGAAAAAAATTGATAAAAAAATTAAAATGGCACTTCTTTGCAGTTGCCATTCTTTAAATCTTTTAACAATTGAACAAACTAAAAATCCGATTAGTAACAATTTTAATTCTGGCCTTTATGCTGGATTGCCATGGTTTTTTCAATTTTGGTCTAGGGATGAATTAATATCTTTAAAAGCCCTTAATTCAATTAATCCCAATTTAGCTAAAAAAATAATTTTAAGATTCATTCAAAATATCAGTGATGATGGCAACATCTCCAATGTAGCCTATGAAAAAATATCTTCCTCTTCTTTAAAAAATAGAGACGGCGTTGGATGGCTTTTTAAAAGAACGGCTGATCTTATCGCAGATAAAAAATTCAACAAAAAAGAAATTAAAGAAATTAAGACGAGCATAGAAAGAGCTATCAAGGGGTTGCTGGAAAATTATACTCGAGATGGTCTGGCAATCAATAATGCTCAAAAAACATGGATGGATAGCCTGCAAAGAGCTGGAGCCACGATTGAAATACAGGCGCTGAGGTTAAATATGTATAAACTAGCTTATGAGCTTACAAAAAAATCAAAATATTTTGAACTTGAAAAACAACTGCGAGAAAAAGTAAGAGAGAAATTTTGGAATGACTCTGTTCTATTAGATAAATTCAATCCTGATCACAATATAAGAGATTCTATAATTAGGCCAAACATTTTTTTAGCTGCCTATGTTTATCCTCAACTTTTAACTAAAAAAGAATGGATTAAATCTTTTGAAAATGTCTTAAAAAAATTATGGCTGGAATGGGGTGGCGTAGCCACGATTGATAAAACAAGCCATTTATTTTTTTCTAAACACACCGGCGAAAATTCTCAAAGCTACCATAACGGTGATTCCTGGTTCTACCTTAATAACTTAATAGCTTTAATCCTATATGAATTCGATAAGAAAAAATTTAAAAAATACATTAATAAAACATTGAAAATTAGCACGAAAGAAATTTTGTGGCACGGAGCAATTGGACATCATGGCGAATTGAGTTCTGCTGAAAAATTTATGTCTGAAGGATGCTGGGTACAATCATGGAGTAATGCCCTTTTTATAGAATTGGTTTCAAAGATTTTTTCCGACAATTAAAACTAATGTTAAATTACAAGTTTTTAAATTAACATTTCTTAAGAATCTTAAACGCCTCTTCCACTGAATCAACTAATTGGAAAATATCTAAATCTTCTTTTTTAATAGCTTTTTGTTTTTGGTAAACCTCCTCCTTGAGCCAATTAAACAAAGGCTGCCAATATGCTTTGCCAATAACAATAATAGGAACTGGTTTCTCAAGCTTTTTCGTTTGAATTAAAGTTACCATTTCAAAAAACTCATCTAGAGTGCCAAAACCACCAGGAAAAAAGACATATGCCTTAGAAGCAAAGGAAAGCATAACTTTTCGAGTAAAAAAATGATCAAACCCAATTGGTTTGTTAACATAAGAGTTCATTCTCTGACCATCGGCTAATTGGATATTGATCCCGATTGATTCGCCACCCGCTTCAAACGCTCCACGATTGCCTGCTTCCATAATGCCGGGTCCTCCGCCAGTGATTACTCCATATCCTGCGTTTGCCAAAAGTTTGCCTAGTTCTCTTGCTTCCTTATAATATTCATTTTCAGAAGTAAAACTAGTTGAACCAAAAATGGTAATAGTTTTTTTAAAATCAGCAATAAAATGAAAGCCCTCAACAAACTCTGCCATGATTCTAAAAATTCGCCATTGAAATGTTTTTCTAAAGTCTTGTTGAGTTGGCGGTAAATTAGGATCAGGAATTAAATTACTTGCTTTATTTTTTTTAATATTCTGTTTAGGTAAATTTTTCATAAATTTTGTTTAACAATTTTAACCCCTGAACTAGTACCGATAATATTTGCTCCGGCTTTAGTCATCATTTTAAAATCTTCTAAGCTTCTAACTTTAGCAGATGCCTTGATTGAAAGCCCTGGCGCTGATTTTACCATAATTCTAAGATGCCTAGCTTTTTCTTTTAATTCTCTGTTTTCTAAAGGATCTTTGTCAGTAGCCGTTTTAACGCAAAAAGCCCCTGCTTTTTTAACAATTTCTGAGGCCTTTTTTATTTCTTCATCAATCAGAAATCCTGAACCAATGATTACTTTTGTTGGTAAAATTTTACAAATTCCTTTTAAATCCTTTAGAATCTTGTTGTATCTTTCATATTTTAAATCTAAGATATTCATTACTACATCTAATTCGTCAGCCCCATCTTTTTTGGCTTTCAAACAAACTCTCTTTCTTTCTTGATGAGAACTCTGTCCCATGGGCGGATCTATTAAAACAATTACTTTCATTTTTGTTCCTTTTAACTCTTTTGCAACTAAGCTCACCCATTTTGGCCTTACATCAACGCCTCTAAAACCATATTCTATTGCTTCAGCACAAGTTTTTTTAATATCCTTAGCCGTAGCATCCATCCTTATATTTGTATGGTCAATAAGTTTTGCAATATCCATATTTTTAACAATTTTATTAATTATTTGCTTTAATTATATATCAATTTTAAATTTACAACAAACAAAATTTATATAATTCTCGTTTCGCAAAAGGCGTTGTCTAAATTAAATACACAAAAAAAACCAAAATATAAATATTTTGTTAATATTTTTAAAAAATTCATTTTCAAAAGTCCGACTTCCGAAAATTATTCTTACGCTCGAGTCATTACCTGTCCACATTTGGGACATTTTTGCTCATAGCAGGGAACGCCTGTCTGATGTGGCGCCTTAGCTCCACAACTAGAACAAACACATTCTCCCTCTGGACCTGCGCCAAACCCCTCTGGTTGACGATTTAATCCTCGTCCTTGACCCTGTCCTTGTCCTTGGCCAGCGCCCCTGCCTTGTCCTTTTCCGAATAATCTTTCAAAAAATGCCATAACTTTATCTTAATTATATGCTTTTATTATACTCGTTAAAAAACAAAATACTACAAAACGAAAACCTTCTTCTAACAAATCCTTTATTGTTGAATATCCAAAACCAGTTTGTTGTAAATTTGAATAATCTCTTGCTTAGCTTTTAAATTTGTCTCCATGATTGGAGTTAAATTACTAATGGCTCGAAAAATTTCTTGATCATAGGATATCTTCCCTAAGAATTTATTACCAGCCCATTTCTCAATTTTATTGCTCATCTTCTTGTTAATATCCCACTTATTAATAATTGTTTTGTAAGGAACTTTAAAATGATTCACTACTTTTAGAACTCTCTTCAAATCAGAAAATGCTGAAGGAGTGGGTTCTGTAACTAAAACAACAAAATCCGAATCTCTTAATGCGGCTATTACAGGACAACCTGTCCCAGGGGCAGAGTCAATGAGCATCAAATCATGCTTAAATTTTTCTGCTTCTTCTTTAATTTCACTTACTATCTTGCCAGAACCAGTTTCCCCAGGATATAACTGACCAACAATTAAAGGAAAATTATATTTAGTCCTCGCAATCTTAATTTGACCGTTTTCAATCGGTTTTAGCTTAATAGCCTGCGGATAAACAATCCCACAAGCTCCACACCCTTCACATAAAAAAGGATTTATCTTGTAATTTTTTCCTTCTTTTGATATCGCCCCAAAATTACAAACCTTTAAAACCTTGTCATCTAAAAGCTTCTGGTTAGTAATTTCTGCCCTCTTTGATGTAGAAATATTTTTAACTGTATTATATTTTGTTATACCTAGCCATAATCCTAAATTCGGAGCATCAACATCACAATCTACTGCCACAATTTTCTTTTTATTTTTAGAAAAAAGTAATGCTAAAGACGAAGTCAGCATTGACTTCCCTACTCCACCTTTTCCAGAAATAATAACAATTCTCATTTTTTAATAATGTTTATCTTATTTAAAGTCTTTCAAGATTTGGAAATCTTCCTTTAAACCATCCTTCATATTAGCGTTATAAGCAGCTACTGCTGGATGATAAAATGGAATAACTTTTTTCTTTCCAGAAGAACTTTTAGCTTCAAAAATCTTTCCATGAATCTTGCTTATACCTTTGATTTCATCTTTTAATCCGTACTTCTCTAAAATAAATGCAGTGGAAAAATTTCCCAAAGTACAGATTATCTTTGGATTGATAAGTTCAATTTGCTTGTCTAAATAAGGCACGCAAGCAGATATCTCTTCCGCTTTTGGGTTGCGATTATTAGAGGGTCGGCATTTTAAAATATTTGTGATATAAACATCTTCTCTTTTGATTCCGGCTGACTCTAGAAGTTCGTCTAAAATTTTACCAGAAGTTCCGCAAAATGGATGACCAGTTTGAGCCTCCCGAGCGCCAGGGGCTTCTCCTATAAAAAATATTTTCGCCTGATGATTTCCTTGTCCTATAACTGGATAGCATTTATCTTTGATTCTTTCTTTGTAAAGAGGGCATTTTTTACAGTTTATAACCTCTTCTTTTATTTCCTGGAGTTTTTCATCTATTTTTACAACAATCATAAATTAAAATCCATTTCTAATAATTTGCCTTCTGAATATGCATTAACTAATTCTTTAGAATAAGGAATTTCCTTATAAATCTTCGCCTTATATTTTCTAACAATTTCTTCTACTTTCTTTTTGTCTCCTAAGTTTGCTTGATTTAAAATAATTTTTACTGGTATGTTTAATTTTTTGCATAAGCTTAAAATCAAACCCAAGTCCATTGCTCCCATTGGAGTGGGCTCTGTAACAATATAGGCAAAATCACAATCTGAAAGAGCCGAAATTACCGGACAATGAGTACCGGCAGCCGTGTCAAAAAGAATATAATCAGCTTTTATTTTTTTGGCAAGATTAAGGGCAAATTTTTTAGATTGATCAACTGTGGGTCCTGTTTCCTCCAATCCTGATTTTGCCAATCCGGTGATTAACCAAAATTGATTTTTAATTTTATTCTGATATATCTTTCCTGTTTTTTCTTTCTGCATTTTGATGGCTCCCCTAGGACAAATGAGTTTACAAGCTCCGCAACCTGAACATAAATCCTTAATAAATACAGGGTATTCTCCCCTTGTTTGAAAAATAGCATTATTCTGACAGGTTTTAACACATAGACCGCATTTATTACACTTTCTCTTGTCTAATTTTGGATAGTTCGTATAAGTCCATGTTTTAGGTTTTAACAATTTCTGATTCAAAAGTAAATAATCATTTGGACATTCCACATCACAATCACAAAGGACAACTTTTTTTCCTTGCTTTACTAACTTATCAGCCATTAAAACTGCAATTGTTGATTTGCCTGTGCCACCTTTTCCTCCAGAAATGGCAATTTTTTTTAACTTCATTATTTCTTTTTACGAGTAGGGCTTTTTAATTCTTCTAATTTGCCTTGAATAAAACTCTCAACCGCCTCTCCTACTTTGTTCTGTTTAGTTTGATAAACCTCAATCAAGTCATCTCCTAGGGTATGTAATGATATTGGACCTATTTGTTTAGTAATAATAATATCAATATTCTCTTTCATTATCTGTTCTGCTATATTTAATCCTGCTCTAATCTCTTTATTTTTGAATGGATTCTTTTTGACTGTGTATTCTTTTGTTTTCCCTCTCTCTATCAAAAGAAAGAGAAAATTATTGGTCCTTCCAAAATGGTTTGAAATTTCTGAATCCATTCCTTTGTCATCCTTAATGGGAATACAAATTTTAAAAACATTGCTCTTGTAAGGTTCAACAGAAATAAGAAACGAATCTATTTGTTTTACGCTCCTCTTAATCTTTGCCTCTATTGTGGCAGAAATTTCATGAGCCCCTTGAACAGAAAGCTTTTTCTTAACTTTTACCTTTACTTCCCCGAGAACAAAAGGACCCGATCTTCTGAGTTTAAGGTCTCTAAAATCTTCTAAATTAGAATTTTCTTCTAGAATAAGCCGTACCTTTTTTTCTATTTCTTTGCTCGGAGAAACGTCTAACAAGGCGAAGATAGAGTCTCTTGCTGATTCAAATCCTGTTTTAAAAATTATAAAAGAAATCAGAATGCCGAATATTCCTTCAATATATAAAAAATTAAGATAAGAAGAGACTAAACCAACCAGGACTAAAGAAGAAGAATAAATGTGTAATCTGGATTCCTTGCCATCGGCAATCAAGCTTTGAGAATTAATCTCTTTGCCCTTTTTCATCTCGTAAGTGCCTACTATAAACATAAAAATAGCATCAAGAATAGCTAAACTAATAGCTATAAAAGGAATATGGATTTCGTATTTAGTGGAAAACCTCTCCACGCTTTGAGTCATAATTGTTGCTCCAGCAAAAAAGATTAAAATTGATATTAAAAGCGTAGCTATATTTTCTACTTTATAAAATCCATATCTAAATTTTTCTGTTGGCTCTTTTTTGGCAATTTTTAATCCAAACCAAGCCGTAGCGGTAGAAAAAGCATCTGCTCCACTATGAACAGCGTCAGCCAAAAGAATTGTGCTTCCAGATATTAGACCCACCACTCCTTTTGCCAAAGCAAAAAATAATGTAGTCGATCCGGCTATCAAGGTAGCTTTTTGGCCCTTTTTAAAAATATCTTTCTTCATAAAAAAACGAATAAAAATCAGTAGTAATAAGAATCTATCATTTTTTTAATTAAACCTTTAATCTTGACCCACACCTCTCCTTCCTCCGCGACCAAGGCCTGGACCAGACTGAGAAAATTTTATATCAACTGCTTCTTGGAGTTTATTTTCTTGATATTTTTTAATAACATCTAGAATAGGTGTTTCTGGAATATCAACAAAAATTTTGATTTTGGAAGTGCCTAGAACAATGGCAGCATTAGGACCAATATTCCCAGTAATAATAACATCTACTCCTTCATCGGCTACAATTTGGGCAGCAGTAACACCAGCACCTCGCATTGCCTGTTTACCCGTGTTTTTAATCGCCTTGATCAGTTTACCTTCTGGATTAACAATTAAGAAAAACATTGCTCTGCCAAATCGTGGATCTAAAAATGCATTGAGATTATCTCCAGTAGCGCTTATACAAATTTTTAGTTCGTCATCTTTTTTCGTGGACATAATTATTTGCAGTTATTAAAATTATTTAGTAGAAATAGACTCTCACAATAGATTAGCTTAATTCAAGTTAACTAGAAAACCATCCTGTCATTAGTGCTTAAATCATCATAAGCCAGGATAAAATTCTCGTTTGATCTATTGAAATAATAAATCAAGCTCTTACCATTGGTGTCCGCATTCGACATGCAAGGGCACCAGTCTGATACGGTGCTTTAGCTCCACAATTAGAGCAAACATATTCTCTACCTGGATCTGCGCCGAAACCTTCTGGCTAGCGCTCAGGACCTTGATCTTCACCAATCCCTTTCTCTTGAGCTGGCTCAGGTACAGATTCTGGCTCTGGCGCTGGAGCTACAGTTGGCTCAGAAGGTACTTCTGGCTCAGGAGCTGGCATTGGAGCTGGCATTGGAGCTGGCTCAGGATCTGGTTCAGGAGCTGGAGCTGGTGTTGGTTGGGGAAATACTTGTTCTCTTTTATCCTTTTTCCCGCCAAATAAATCTTTAAGAAAAGACATAGTTTTAGTAATTAATTATCTATTTTTATTATACTCCCCTTTTTATGATTTACAAATAAAAAGAGAGAATAAAAAAATAAAAATTCAAATATTATTCCGGCAAAATAGCTAGAGTGTTGTTGAAACGATTAATATAGTTAAAAAGACCAATCACAGAAATAATTTCTACAATTTCAGCTTCATTAAATTTCTCTTTTAAATCTTTAAATAATTCCGGTTTATCAAGATGACCATCTAATGTTACGTCTTCTACTAAACTCAAAATCTTTTCTTCCTCTTCGGTTTTTTGAGTATCCTGAGACGCTTCTTCACTAGCTCCAAATTTTTGAAGCATCTTTTCAGTTACATCTACGCAAAAAACGCATTTTAAAGTTTTGGAAACAATAAGAGCTATTTTCCATTTTAAAGCTGGTTCGATTTTCCCCTGCTTCATTATAACTCCAAAAAGCTCAACAAACTCTTTTAAAATTTCGGGGCGATGAGCCATTACTTTTACCCATTCTGGAACACT
>Ga0307992_1001037_pt1 | contig 16762 bp, 18 predicted proteins | sample EllFjometagen133_FD_203162 | JGI IMG/M metagenome (GOLD analysis project Ga0307992, IMG submission 203162) | Marine microbial communities from Ellis Fjord, Antarctic Ocean - #133 | ecosystem: Environmental > Aquatic > Marine > Unclassified | place: Southern Ocean | collected 2014-10-08
GGAACGGGTTTCGAAAGAACATTTGAATGAATTGATTGTGCCGTATCCAGAAGAGAAGATGACGGCAGAGATTGTGATTCGTGACTCGTAACTCGTGATTTGTGCGTAACGCGATATGTCAATATTTACTCCGACGTATTGCCTGTCCACCGAAGCCTCAGCGTAGGTGGAAGGGGTTAAATATAAATAGCCCGGCATGAAATGCCGGGTTTTTAGTCTCCAATAAAAAACAACCCTGAGCTTGTCGATGGGTTGAACAAAAGGTGCCCTTCTTTTCTTTGCTGACAAATTTGAGGGTTGTACTAAGAGGAAACTATCTTGTTTCTGTAATTTGAGATTTCTCCACTACTCCGTCAACTGACGGATTCGGTCGAAATGACAGTTCAATTGTCAATTATCCTTTATCCATTTTCAATTGATTAGGCGTCGTCGCGAGGCGGGTTTAAATATCTTGTTCGTTAAGCATTAACTGGTCATCCTGAAAAGGCATCCGGTGGATGGCTTGTTCAGGATCTCTGTGTCGATGTGATTCTCAAAGGTATTAATGGGTAAAATAATTTCTACTACCAGCCAATCTTTCGTAGCGCACTACTCGCGGAGGTCTCCCATCCTACGCTAAAGCTTCAGATGGCACGGCCTTACGGGACTCCTTCGGGGCTGATCCGTCAGCTGACGGACAGGATGACCCGCGAGTGCTACACCGCTTACTGATTTTTATGTTCAATAAAAAAGGAACCCCGATGCTTCGGGGTTCCGGTATGACGATAGATTCTTTTCAAGTACGTTGTCTCATGAATAGATCCCTCGACTACGCTCGGGATGACAGGTTTCTTCTCTCATTTTCTCAGCGCCAATTTCTCAGCGCTCATATTCCCAGCGCTCAGTGCCTACTTTTTTCCTTTAAACAATTTTTTCCAACCGGCATTTTGGCCTTGTTGTTTTTGTTTCTGGATGAATTGCTGTTTAAGATCGTTACGGAATTCTTGTTCAAAGCCGGGGATACTGGCAACTTGTCCGGGACTGAGCATCTTGCCGCTTTGTTTCATGAAATTTTGTTTCATGTCCGTGCGTTGGCTTTCGAAGCCGGCGATCTTGTCCATGGCTTTCTGCAGTTCTTCTTCGGACACTTCTTTACCTTGCTTGGATTTAAGCTCTGTATAAAGCTTGTTTTCCTCGACCTTGATGTCCTTGATCTCTTTCTCGTATTGTCGCAGGAGCGGGAAAAACGTCTCAGCTTGCTCGGGCGTGAGCTCAAGATACTCCGACATCTTGTAGATGCGGTAATTTTCAATGTTCTTCATGTCCTGAGCATAAAGCCCAACGAACATTAAACACAACATGATTACGAGTAATTTTTTCATATTTTCACCTGATAATTTTCCAGATTTAATTCTTTGATAGTTTCCATATCGGCATTTTCAAGCAGGTACATGGCGATCTCGTCCATACTGACCTGAAAGCCGGCCGATACATCTATTGACATTAATAATTCTTGTGTTTCATCTTCGTAATTTGCGTAAAAGAGCGGGTCGCTTTCACTCGAGAATACGCCCGGTAGAATAAGGGTCAGGGCAAGAACGGCTGCCATGGCGGCAACAAAAATAAGCGGTTGTTTTACACGTTCGCGACGGACACGACGAAGTGCCTTAAATCGCTGATCAACGATTTCTGTGAAATTGGGATCGGGCATGGTGACCCGGATACCTTCTTTCAATTCCCGCAGAAATTCGAGTTCCTCGCGGCAATCGGCACATTCTTGAAGATGTGCTTCAGCCTCGGGAAATTTCCCCGGGTTTTCCAATATATCAGGAAGCAAATCCTGAAGTTGTTTACAAGTCATGTCATGACCTTTCGTAATTTCTTTATCGCGTTGTGATAACTCACTTTTGCGCTATTCTCAGATGTATTCAATGTCTCGGCAACCTCTCTAAAGCTTAGCCCATCGTAAATCTGGGCAAGCAATACAGAGCGTTCTGCCGGTGATAAAAGATCCAGATGTTTCGGGTCGAATCCACGTAGCTGATTTGTTGGTATCGGGTTCTTGGCATGCTTGGTTTCGTCCATTTCATTCCATGTTTTTGATTTGTTCCGGTTCAGGTGATTGTAGCAGGTATTGTAGGTAATGGTCTTCAGCCAAGCCATGGGATGTGATTCGCCGCGAAACGTGTCCATTTTTTTCCATGCTCGAACGAAAACATCTTGTGCGCAGTCTTCTGCGTCAGCATGGTTGCCGGTTAGGCGCAGAGACATGCCCAATACTGCGTCATAGTACTGGATGATCCATTTGTCAATGATGTGTTTCCGGGTTTTGTTCAATATCCTTATTCTCCGCTATTAAGACACATATTGTATAGAGAAAAGTTAATAAGAGGGTGTTTTTTTCTGTCCACAGATTACGCAGATTATCTCAGATTAACATCATTAAGGTTTTATCTGCGGGAATCAGTGAAATCTGCGGATAGTTAATGTCTTAATATTCAAATATCTAACGGTTATTTACCAATAAAGCTAAAGGCATAGCCCGCTGAAAAGGAGATCAAAGATGTTGGTAAATATGCGATCTCTGCATCCACTGAGCGGGGTCGATTGTTCTGGACGGCAAGTGTCATATCAAGATCTCCAAGTGCCACGTTCAGATAAATATTTAGTTCTGAATTCAGGAGTCCAAAAGCCGTTACATACTCGGGAAGCGGTGTCTGTCCCGATCCATCACCTTGTCCATCACCTTGCCCATTTCCCGGTCCCGGTCCGTTACCGTTATCCGTACTTTTTGCAAAGATCGTACCCGGTGCTGTAGAAAGAGCTGTCAACTCGGATCCGAAATAATATCCAAGTTCTGGTCTGATGGAAATATTGTTTTTCTTGTTCCATGTAAATATTTTGAAGTTCCCGTAAACGGACGTCATGATCTGTGGCGCTATACCTTCCAAACCGGCAAGTAAAGATGCATCCACGCTGGCACCCCAGAATTTAGCATGATGCGATAATCCTAACTCAAGGCTATTGGGATAAAGCCCGGTAAGAGAATCTACACCTTCGGGAAAAAAATAACGGCCGTAATTAATATCTATATTGACGGGGATTCTTAAAGGCAGTCGATAGTTGAATGTAGCGGCAATAGTTTGCAAAGGGGGATTAAAGGCTTCATACATAACTGCCGCGACGGATGCGGAAAATTGTTTATAGCTGTAGGTGACTTGTGCACTTCCGGTAAATTGATCCAGACCGACATCCCGCCCGGCAAAATAGGAATTGTTTGCGTAGTCCAGCGAAACATAAAATAGATGATAATTTGCTTCACCCGAAAGGATTGCCAGCCATTCTTCATCATCTTGGTGAGATTCTAAAACAGCGAGCAAAGAATCAAGGTTCTGTGAGAAGAGAAAAGTGGTGAGTAATGCAAGAATTAATAGGACTCGTTTAAACATGGTTTAATTTAATGGACAATTGACAAAGGACAAAGGACAATTCGTAACTCGTGACGCGTAACGTGTAACGAGTGAAGAGAGGGAGAGATAGGGGAGCAAGTGTAAAAGAGATTGTCATGCTGAGCGAAACATAGTGGAGTCGAAGCATCTATTCATGAGTATAGAATAATATTTAGTCATCCTGAAACACGAAGTTTTGGGGGTGATCGTTCCGTTATGTCATCTCGACCGAAACGTAGTGCAGTGGAGAGATCTCAAACTCTGGAATAATTGAAAGAAATTTGAGATTTCTCCGCTTCGCCCCCTTTGGTGGGCTTCGGTCGAAATGACAGTCTCTTTTGTGTTCTTACCTTCCCCGTGCTCAGTGCTCAGTGCTTAGTTTCCATACTCCAATTCCCCCCTTCAAAACCCTTGCGACTTCCTCCACATCAAACATTCCTTCGGGCAAGATGTTCTTCATGCCTACGCGCTGTATGTAATCTTTAAAGTTGCGATAGTGGTCGCCGCCGGCATTAAATTCGATGGCGGTGATCAGGAGGCGTCCCATCAATTTAGTTTGCTTGTCAAAACAAAAATCGGCGGCGAGGGCATAACCGCTGGAATCTAATAATCGTGCGATCTCTTTGAAAATGCCTTCGCGCAAATTTTGATTTTTATCGTGCAAAGCCAAAGAAATTAAAATGACATCGAAAGAGGTATCTTGGAAATCTGTATTTGACGCATCACCTTCATGAAAATGGATGTTTTTAGACTTGTTTTTCGCATAGGCGATCATACCGGGATCGAGATCCAGTCCGTGTAAATTTGTATACCCCGCCAATTCCAGTGTCAGCAATTGATCGCCGGTCCCGCAGCAAAGATCCAGAATGCGAGTATTTTTATCGATCGGCAAAGCCATGGTTACAGCTTTTCGTAAAGGCTTGAGCGGACCGCTGAGAAGCGGATCGTAGATGCGGGTAGAGAGAGAAATGTTTTTTGACATGGATCAATTTAAGATGCAATTGACAATTTGACAAGCCTTCGCTGAAGCTTCGGCCTGCAGGCAAAGGATAATTGACAATTAAGTATGGGAGCAAGAATGTAGGGGGGAAGAGGAGAGGTGGAGAGAAGGGAAAATAAAAATAGTCATCCTGAAAATACTGCCGGTGGCAGTGTTGTTCAGGATCTCTGTGTCAATGCGATTCGCAAAAATATTAATGAATGTAATAATTATCTATTTTGGTTCAATCTTTTGCTTCTCGTAATGCTCGTGGAGGTCTCACATCCTTCGCTACCCCAAAGCATCGGGGGCAACCGTTCCGTTATGTCATCTCGACCCCCGATTGTTCGGGGCAAGTTGGCGGAGCAGTGGAGAGATCTATTCATGAGTATAGAGTAATATTTAGTCATCCTGAAACCCCGAAGCTTCGGGGGTGGATGACAGGTTCAGGATCTCTGTGTCAATGCGATTTTCAATAACATTAATGCTTATAAAAACCGGGTTGGACATGTCCAACCCCTACGATTATATTTCATATCTTATAACTCGCGAAGGTCTCTCATCGAAGCATCGGGGGCAACAGTTCCGTTATGTCATCTCGACCGGAACGTAGTGCAGTGGAGAGATCTCAAACTCTAGAATAATTGAAAGAAATTTGAGATTTCTCCGCTTCACCCATCTTTGACGGGCTTCGGTCGAAATGACAGCCAATATTATTTGCAATGATAAATAAGGTTTTGAAATTTTGTCTCACGTCTCACACCCCTATTTTTTTCTTGCATTGACTAAGTGAAAGTTATAACTTTCACAAGCGATGATAAATAATATGGCATAACGAGGTAAGAAAATGGAATTTCATAATGATAAAATATCAGAAGCGGTGATCCGGAGATTAACGGATTATTTGCGTTGTTTGCGCTGTGCACATGAAGAGGGAAGGAGTATGCTGACTTCTAAGGACATGTCGGAACATTGTGGACTAAAGCCCAGCATTATCAGAAAAGATCTTGCTCAGTTTGGCGCTTATGGTATAAAAGGACATGGTTATGTTATTGAAGAGCTCATTGCTCATCTCAATAAGATACTTGGCTTGAACAATACAAAGGACGTTGTCCTTGTGGGCGCCGGTTACCTTGGGACCGCCATTGCACGTTATCCCGGGTTTATTGATGCTAATTTTAATTTTATTGCGGCCTTTGATAATGATCCTGAAAAGATTGGCGGCAAAATTGGTCGCACTAACATATATTCTATAGAAACATTAAACAAGTATATAGAAAACCACCAAATTGAAGTGATTGTTCTTACCGTGCCATCCTCTGCTTCTTCGGGTATTGTGGAAAAATTGAATTCCGATATTGTTAAAGGTATTTTGAATTTTACATCCATGGTTTTCCCCGGACAAATGAATGATATGTATATTCACAATATCGATCTTGCTAAAGAATTAGAAGTGATCTCTTACTGCATGAAGAATTGTCTGACGCAAAAAAGTGATGACCAAAAAATAAATTAAACGAATAACCTATACAGAAAGTTGAGCTATGAAAAGATTCAAACATACTGTTCTCTTATTTCTGTTCCTCATGTTCTTGTGGGTTTTGTTAACACCCAATAACATGCAGGAGATTTGGGCAGGATTGGCTGTAGCGGCATTAGTATCCTTGTTCACCTTAAAAATGGAGCCTGTGCTCGGTGATATTCGGCTGACCCCGAAATCCCTGGCTTATTCAGTGATTTATATTTTTGTATTTCTCAAAGAGTTGGTCGTTTCCAATATTGACGTAGCCGGACGGGTGATTAATCCAAAGCTGCCCATCAAGCCGGGAATTGTGAAGGTCAAAACAAAATTGAATTCCAGAATTGCAAAAACCATTTTGGCGAATTCCATTACTTTGACTCCCGGAACTTTGACGGTGGACATCAAGGATGAGTATCTGTACATCCATTGGATCGAGATCAAACATGATGATCTTGAAGGTGCCACTCAGGATATCGTAGCAAAATTTGAAAAATACCTGGAGGTGATCTTTGTCTGATATCATTTATCAAATCGCAGGTGCTATCGCGCTAGCCGCCATTTTGCTTGCCTTCATTCGTATGATCAAAGGACCCAGCTCGGCTGACCGTGTTGTAGCATTGGATGTAATGACCATTATCTCCATTTCCCTGATCGTATTTCTTGCATTGATCTTGCAACGCTCGATCTATGTTGATATTGCATTGGTTTACGGACTTATCTCTTTTGTGGGTGTCGTTGCTATTGCGCGTTATCTGGAAAGGGGGCTATAATGGAACTTGCAGGTGCTATTATTACACTCATCGGATCTGTCTTTTTATTTCTTGGCGCTTTAGGACTTCTACGCATGCCGGATATTTTCAATCGCATGCAGGCAGGGACCAAAGCGACCACTATGGGAACCATTCTCTTTTTGACCGGCATTGCAATAGGTCATTTTGAGAGCATGGGTGCCGGAAAGATCGTGATCCTTATTCTCTTTATTATTTTTACCAATCCGCTCTCCTCGCATGCTCTTGCCCGCGCCGCACATCATATTGGCATTCCGCTGGCAAAGAAAACTGTGAAAAACGATCTTGCAGAGGATGAGAAAAAAGAAGAAGGAGGACAGCTATGACCACGGTAATTATTGCTGTACTTGGAGCTATCATGATCGCCGCCGCTGTTCTGGCTATTGTTCAGAAAAGCTTATTGTCTGCGGTTATCGCCGCGGGCGCGATCTCACTTTTGGCTTCGCTCCTTTATATTGTATTAGCTGCACCGGATGTTGCCATGACAGAAGCGGCCATCGGGTCCGGGTTGACAACGATCGTTTTCCTTTTTGCTCTGAATAAGATCAGGAAGGAGGACAAACATGGTTAAAAAAATATTTATTGTAATCATTCTTGGATTTTTTGCCGTCATGCTTTTGCCTCTTGCTAAAGATTTTACACCTTTTCAGGAATTATCTCCCCTTGCGAAAAAATATGTGGAAGACAGCCCTGAAGAACTCGGAGCTGCTAACATTGTGACTTCCGTAATCGTTACCTATCGTGGTTTGGATACCCTAGGTGAAGTTGCCGTGCTGTTTATTGCGGCTGCCGGTGTTGGCTTTTTCCTTCGCAGAGAAGGAAAGAACGCCAAAACTGCCAAGCGCGGATCGTCACAGATCCTGCAAAGTGGAACGGCTTTTCTCTTTCCGCTCATTCTTGTTTTTGGTGTCTATATTTTCTTACACGGACACCTGACTCCCGGCGGCGGATTTCAAGGTGGTGTAGTCATTGCTTCCGGCATGGTTTTATTGCTGCTTTCCAGCGTCTCTACTAAGATCAACGAAAATGTCCTTCACCTTGTCGAGTCCCTTTCCGGCGCATCATATATTGCTATCGGAATTCTTGGACTTGTCTTGGCGGCAGGATTTCTTGATAACCGATTTCTTGACCTTGGCGAATTCGGCACTTTACTGAGTGCCGGAGCTATCCCGCTGATCTATTCCTTTATAGGATTGAAAGTAGGTGCTGAACTGGTCGGAATTATTGATAATATGCAAAAGGATCAATCATGACACTTATCACAATTTTAGGTTTAATACTGATCTTGATCGGGATATGGGGCATGTTGACCCAACGCAATATTATTAAGATAATTATCGGTTTTTCAATTGTAGATACCGGTGTACACCTGATCATGGTTTCTATCGGTTATATCAAAGATCGTACGGCTCCCATCATTGATTCTGCGGTCAGTCAGGCAGATGCAGTCAACAAGGTTGTAGATCCTATTCCCTCGGCTCTGGTTCTGACGGCAATCGTGATTGGCTTAGCGGTTACAGCTTTGATGCTGTCTTATGCGATCAAATTATATGAGAAAAAAGGAACACTTGACATCAATGAATTCAAGGAGTTAAAATGGTAAATCCACTTTATATATTCATTCTTGCATTGGGTGCAGGTTTCCTTTTGACCCTATTTGATAAAGCAGGCAGGAAAGTCTCACTCATTATTTTTTATGCGGTACTTGCCGCCATGGTCGCCATTTCTGCGCAGTGGCTAGTTGCTCTTATAGGTGGCAGTGAAACCGCCATGATCTATACCGCGGGGTTCAAACCGCCGTTCTCGATCAATCTGCAAATGGGACTTGAGGAAGCGATTTTTACCCTTGCCGTTAATGTGCTGGGTCTATTGTCCGGCTTATATTTGATCAAAAAATTCTCTGCGATCAAAGTGAATGCTATGGTCCTTTTCCTTATGATGATCATGGGGATTAACGGACTGATCATGACGCGCGATATGTTCAATTTATTTGTGTTCATGGAGATCACATCCATCGCAACATTTGCCATGATCGGCATCGAGCGTGATGTAAAGACGCTATCAGCCGGGTTTAAGTACATGATCGCCGGTGGTATTGCTTCTGTGCTTTTTCTGATCGGTACGATTTATTTATATTGCTTCAGTGGCATGCTTCATATCGATTCCATGGCTATGGCGATAGATACGGCATCAAGTCAGGCGACATTACTCGCTGTATTCATCTTACTCATGGCCATCGTGATAGAGCTTAAACCTTTCCCCGCGAACGGGTGGGCGCTGGATGTCTATGAAGCAGCTGACCCGGGTGTGGTTGCTGTGATCGCCGCCGGTTCATCTGCCGGAATGCTTTTTGCTTTGTACAAGATCACTCCGCTGTTGAATGAAACTTTATTACTGACATTAGCCGCTATCGGTGTAACGACTTTCCTTGCATCTAATCTCATGGGTTTGATGCAAAAGAATGCAAAACGTTTGTTGGGGTATTCTTCCATCGGTCAGATTGGACTGGTCATGGGTGTCTTTGCGATGCTCGTTTATCTTGGCTATCCGATCAACGGCAAGATGGTCATGCTTATTGCAGGCGGATTATTTATTACACACTTTGCTGCCAAGGCCGGACTCTTCTGGCTGGCCGGCATTCTGAATAAAGAAGAAATAGAAGACTGGGGCGCTTTGCGCAAGAAACCGATCTTCCTCTTTGCCTTTGGCGCATTTATTTTGGCACTGGTCGGACTTCCACCTTTTCCTTCATTCTTTGCCAAATGGCAAATGGTAATGGTTCTGGCAAAAGAAGGTCAGTTCATCTTTATCGCGGCCGTTCTTTTGGGAACACTTCTCGAAGCCGTTTATCTCTTTCGCTGGTTGGGTAAAGTGCTTCAAGCCGAAGTTAAAGAAAAACTCAAGATCAGTTTTGCTCAGGGACTTCCGATTCTTGTTGCGGTTTTTACCGCCCTTGGACTGGGTGCCTATACGGCAACGGTTGTCCCGGGTGGTGAAAGCTTAAATATTTTTTATCTGCCTCTATTGTTGGTTGTTGCAATGTTCGTTCTGGACTTCCTGCCGGCATGGGTCAAAAATACGATCGTGATCGCAGCAATGGGACTTTTCACTTGGAAACTATTACCGAATCTTGAAAGCTATCGCTTTATGTTCGGTATCATCTTTATGGTGGGTGGTATCATTTTACTGATTCCGGGCTATGCTTATAAAGGCAAGCGCGTTGGATTCTATCCCTTTGCCGTGATGATGTATACCGGATTGGCTGGATTGTTGATGGCGGAAAACACGTTGCAATTATTTACCGCTTGGGAATTAATGACAATAGGGTCATACTTCCTTATTATCCGCGGTAAAAAAGCAAAGCCCCATGCCTTGAGTTACTTGCTTTTCTCTTTGGGTGGAGCCTATGTGATGCTATCGGGTCTGGGACTCTTTTTTGCTGAGAATGGTGGAAATCTGGACATCGCTCTTTTATCTACAATCACTCAATCATCAAGTATTATTTATATTCTGCTGGTCGTTGGTTTTCTTACCAAATTGGCATCAATGGGTTTGCATATTTGGCTGCCCGGTGCTCACGCTGAGGCCGAGGCCGATGTATCTCCTATGGTATCCGCTATCCTTTTAAAAGCGGGTATGTTTGGATTGATCGTAGTGATGAGTGCCATTCAAAATCCTATGATCGGTAAAGTTGATATCAATTATATTTTAAGCTGGGTGGGTGCCATTACGGTCTTTTTAGGCAACCTTGCAGCTATTTACCAAGAAGATGCCAAGCGTTTATTGGCCTATTCTTCCGTCGGAAACCTAGGTTATGTTCTCTTTGGTTTGAGTCTGATGACTCACCTTGGTTGGTTGACTTCCATTACTTACGCATTGAATCACTTTCTCTTTAAAGCTCTGCTTTTCCTTGCGATCGGCGGTGTGGTTTGGAGAGTAAAAACTAAGAATATGTATGAAATGGGCGGACTGATCAAACGTATGCCCATCAGTTTTATATCTGTTTTGATCGGTATTATTACCCTGGCCGGTGTGCCGCCACTGAGTGGCTATGCCGGGAAATGGTTGACCTATAATATTCTGTTGGAAAAGGGTTGGTATTTTCAGGGTATCGTGATCATTATTGGCGGTTTGATTGCTTTTCTTTATTGTTTCCGTTTGATCTATGCGGTCTTTCTAGGACAATTAAAAGATGAGCATCGTAATGTAAAAGAAGCGCCTTTACCTTTTCTCATTCCACAGGTCATTTTGATGATCGCAATTATGTTTTTCTCCGCTTATCCGGGTATGATCTTGAGCCATGTGGGTGATTTTTTGACAAAGATTTTCCCCGCAGGCGGTATTGACTGGCAGGGTGGAGTCGCGATGACACAGTTTGGTCATTGGGATGGTTTTACTATTCTCATGTTGACCGGTGGAATATTTGTCGCAGTTCTGGCTTGGTTAATGATCAATAATCGCAAGACCCAAAAGGTCAAACAATTCAATATTGTCTATGCGGCTGAACGGCCTTCTCGTCCGGAACTGACCCATGTAGGCTATAACTTTTTTGCTCACTATAATAAAGCTTTAGGCGTTTTATCTACGCCTCTTGCTGTTAAATTCTGGAACGGTATTGCCGATGGTTTTCATGCTACAGGCGATTTCTTTAGAAAGATCTATACCGGAAACGGTCAAACATATCTTGTGCATATCATCCTATTTGTAGTGGTTGTGTATGCCTTTGTGATAGGAGAATGATAATGGAATTTCAATGGATTAAAATCCCATACGCACTGTTGTCAATATTTATCATTTTTAATATCGGTATGCTCATCAATGGTGTCGTTCGCAAGATCGGAGCAAGAGTTGGTGGACGCTACGGTATACGCGTTTATCAGCCTTATATTGATTTGATCAAGAACTACGCCTTGCGTTCAAATGTGTCACATGGTATTATGTTCTATCTCGGTCCGGTTTTTCGTTTAACTGGTGGAGTGGGCGTATATCTTTTGGTACCCGCCATTTACGGCTCGGTCATGTTTAGCAATTTCTCATTTGCCGGGGATATGATCGTAGCGCTCTACTTTATCTTCTTTGGAACCTTGGGAATGGCCTTGGGTGCCGGTGAAGGTGGACACCCTTATTCCGCACTGGGAATTGGACGAGGCTTGGCTCAGGTCACTGCGGCAGAGATCCCTATGGTCATGGCATTCCTTGGTGTAGCTGTACAATATCAATCATTAAATATTACAACGATCGTGGCTGCCCAACAGGGTGGAATTATGAATTGGACAATGATGACCAATCCCTTGATCACGATCCTGGGACTTATCGCGTTTCTTGGAACGATGATGCGCTCGCCTTTCGATATTGTGCTGGCGCCTCAAGAAATTCCTATTGGACCACCCACGGAATTTCACAGTACATTTCTTGGTGTGCTTCAAACCAATCGGGCGATCTTCCCTATGGCAAAGACGGTCTTATTTATGAACCTCTTTTTTGGTGGTGCGACCAATTGGTGGATACTGATCCTGAAGGTCTTCCTCATCTACATGGTCTCCGTTATCGTTGGTGTGGTTTTCCCGCGTTTCCGTGCGGATCATTCCATTCGCTGGTTTTATAAATACGCATTGCCTCTTGGTATTCTCGCGTTGATCGTAACATCAATTATATTTTAGTCAAGAAGGATAAATTCATGTCACTAAAAGATCTAGATAAAAGAATGGTTACCGGACCGGATGGGGAGCAGTTTGAAGTTGACCCCATGCAGGATTACTTTTGCGGGGAAGTGCCAAAAGTTCATAAGGCTTCTTCGATAAAGATATGGGAAAATTTTCTCAATTGGGCTCGTTCGGAATCCTTGTGGATTTTGGGTTACGGTACCGGTTGCGGAGCCATTGAAATGCGTCCTCTTATGACCCCGCGATTTGACGCCTATCGTTTTGGTGTTCAATGGCGCCCCACGCCACGCCAGTCTAATGTTTTTGTCATTGGCGGTTATATGTCAGTTAAAACCCTTAAGCGTGTTATTCGTTCATATGAACAAATGCAAGGACCAAAATTTGTGCTTGGTCTGGGTTCCTGTACCATTAATGGTGGCATGTATTGGGATAGTTATAACACCATCAATCGCTTGGATCATTATTTACCTGTTGATGTTTACATCACCGGTTGTATGCCTCGTCCCGAAGCTATTCTTGCCGGCGTTGAAGAGTTAAAAAAACTTATCAAAGCAGGTAAAGGCGAAGGGCAGAATAAATACGCAGAGAATTTTGAATGGTATAAAGCGAATCAAAAAAAGATCATTAAAAACTGGGATATGCCGGACTATAACTGGTAGGCCCCGATCATTATATGGAAGCAAACTCTATGAAAGAATTATTGAAAGATCTAACAAAACGTTATGGACTGTCGGCACTGTATGAACAACGCCCCGATGAAATGTTCGCAACGGTTAAAAAAGAGGATGCGGTGGCACTGATCACTTATTTGCAAGGGCAAGAAGGATTTACGCATCTTGTGCTGCTGACGGCGGTTGATTGGATTGAAGATGGTCAATTCCAGCTGACCTATATGCTGAATAATCCAAGCAAGAAAGTGGATCTTGGCATCCGCGTGATGCTTGACCGTACAGATCCCGTGATGGAATCGATCCATCACTTGTGGAAGCAAGCAGCGACTTATCAGCGGGAACTGAAAGAAATGTTCGGTATTGATTTCCCAAATTCTCCGCGCATTGATGAGCCATTTATCCTCGAAGGCTGGCATGATATTCCGCCTTACCGTCGTGATTTTGATACGAAAAAATATTCGGAAGAAACCTATTTTCCTCGTCCGGGACGTGTAACTCATGATCCGGCCGAATATATGAAAAAGAAACTTTATCCGGAGGAAGGAAATGACTGATACGAACAAATACAGAGATAAATTTCCCGCAAAGAATCCGGATGGTACAAATATTATAGATCTGGAAAGCCATAAATTTGTTAAGGTTTGGCAAGGACCACAGCATCCGGGAATTACCGGTAACATGGCTTTGGAGTTAATACTTCAAGGTGATGAAGTGATGAGCTGTAAAACTCATGTTGGTTATTTGCACCGCGGTTTTGAGAAACTTATGGAACGCCGGAAATTCATTCAGTGTTTTCCTTTGGTATGCCGTATTGCCGTACCCGAACCGGATTTCAATGAATATTGCTTTGCCGCTTCGGTTGAAGAATTGGCAGGTATTGAGATCCCCGAAACAGCTAAGTGGATGAGAACCCTCATACTCGAAATGTCACGACTCACATCTTTCTTAATGTGGATCGGTGGTCAGTCGGGTGCGTTTGGTCTGGGCATTGTCGGTCAATGGAGCAATTTGATCCGCGATTATATGCTGGATCGTTTTGAAGAATTGACAGGTGGTCGTATTTATCGCATGTTCATTTTGCCCGGTGGTGTTCGTGGTTTACTCCCCGATGGTTTTGAGGGTCGTATGGAAGAAACGCTGAAGTCCGTTGAAACCGCCATGAATGATATTGAACGAACCATGTTCAGCAACTCGATCTTTAAGCGTCGTGCGGTTGGCTTAGGTGTTATTGATCCTGCTTGGGTGGATCAATATGGTATTGTTGGACCAAATGCGCGTGCCGCCGGAGTACCCAAAGATGTCCGCAAAGATTACCCTTATTTAAAATATCCCGAGTTGGATTTTGATGTGATTACGGCAACAGAATCCGATGCTTATACTCGCACATATTTGCGCGCTAAAGAAATTCGTTTAAGCGTAGATCTTATTCGTCAGCTTCTTGCTAAGATGCCCAAAGACGGCGAATTTATGGCGAAGATGCCGAATATGCTACATTGGAAAATACCTAAAGGCGAGACCTATGTTCGTGCGGAATGTACGCGTGGCGAATACGGTTATTATACCGTGACCGACGGAAGCGGTTATCCGCGTAGGGTCAATGTTCGTGGTCCGAGTTATACGCATGCCGTTGCCCTTATGGAAAAATTGGCTATTGACTGTAATATTGCAGATACGGCCGGTTTGATGACATCATTACACACCTACCCACCAGAAATTGAAAGGTAAGATACATGAGTTTTAAAGATGTACTCTCTCCCTTTTTAGCATGGAAGAACCTGGTCAAACAACCGGGAACCATAAAGAAACCACTAGAACGCGAAGGCGCGGATCGCTATCGTGGATTCCATCAAAACGATATGAAAAAATGTATCGGATGTGGAACCTGTGAAGCAATTTGCCAGAATGCCGCTATTGATATGGTGCCGGTTGAAGGACAAGAGACAACAGACGGCGACAGCGGATTGCGTCCGATGATCGATTACGGTCGTTGTTGTTGGTGCGCCCTGTGCGTTGATATTTGCCCGACCGGATCATTGACCATGTCTAACGAATTTAAATGGATCGATTCCGATCCCGATGTCTTTCGTTTTGTACCCGGTGCCGAAGATAAATCTTGGGACAAGGATGAAAAAGGATATAGAAAACCCGACAACTATGAATTGTATCCTACCGGTCGCGTTCACATGGAAGAATTAAAACCCGAAGATCGTGATAAATCATTTATCGAGATCGTAAAAGGTTACTCTAAAGAACAAGCGATCAAAGAAGCCGATCGCTGCGTTGAATGCGGGCTTTGTATTGCGACCTGTCCCGCGCACATGGGGATTCCGCAATATATTGCCGCCGTGCGTAACGACAACATGGAAGAAGGTTTGAGAATTTTATATGAGACCAATCCGCTTCCCGAAATCTGTGGTCGTGTGTGTACTCACAATTGCGAGACCGTTTGTGCTATGCAATACAAAGGTGATCCACTGTCCATCCGTTGGTTAAAACGCTATATCGCTGATCAGGTGCCAATTGAGAAATACAAAGAGATATTGGGAGCTGATGGTTTTGAACAACAAGATAAAAAAGTTGCGATCATTGGTGCCGGTCCGGGTGGCTTATCTGCCGCATATTATTTGGCTAATCTGGGTTACCAAGTCAAGGTATTTGAAGCTATGGCTCAAGCCGGTGGTATGACCCGCTACGGTATTCCGGAATATCGATTACCCTACGATCAGCTGGATAAAGATGTTGAGTATATCAAACAACTGGGTGTTGAGATGCAATTCAATACACGTATTGGAAAAGATATTACTCTGGATCAATTACATAAAGATTATGATGCTGTATTTGCTGCAACCGGTTTGCATGACGGTCGTTCCACACGTGTGGCAGGTGCAGATCACCCGATGGTTTTTCAAGCGATTGATCTGCTTCGAGACGTTACCGAAGGCAAGAAGATTACAGTAGCTGAAAAAGTTGTGGTGATCGGTGGTGGTAATGTGGCAATGGATATTGCCCGAACCATGGCAAGATTGCAAAACCAGAAATACGGAAAAGTACAATTGATATTAACATCGCTTGAAGCTGAAGATATCATGCCGGCCGATGTTGAAGAAATTGTCGAATCGCGTGAAGAAAATGTCGTGATCGAACCCGCTTGGGGTCCAAAGGATATCAAGATCGAAGGCGATAAGCTCAAAGGTTTGAATGTTATACGCTGTTTATCTGTTTTTGATAAAGACGGCCATTTCAATCCTCGTTTTGATAACAAAGAAAGCAATTTCTTTGAAGCTGATCAGATCGTAGAAGCGATTGGACAAGGCATGGATATCAAATACATGAGTGAAGGCTTAGAAAATAAATTGGAAATGACCGAACGCAATCGTGTTAAGGTAAGTACCTTCTCACAAAGTTCACTTCTCTGGTTGTTCGTTGGTGGCGACATTACAGGCGGTACAGATGCGATCACTGCCATTGCGGATGGACATCGTGCGGCAAAGGGTATTGATAAATATTTGAATCGTGAGACGTAAAACGTAAGATGTAAAATGTAAGACGTGAGAAATGAAACATAAATATATGAGGTTAAAATGAAAATTTTCAATGTAAAAGAGATCATCGAATATGCCATTAAAATAGAAAAAGAAAGCTTTGTGTTTTACACAAATGCGGCTAATCTGATCGAAGATGCTGATGTTAATGCTTTGTTGGTAAAACTTT
>Ga0307992_1001038_pt1 | contig 16752 bp, 17 predicted proteins | sample EllFjometagen133_FD_203162 | JGI IMG/M metagenome (GOLD analysis project Ga0307992, IMG submission 203162) | Marine microbial communities from Ellis Fjord, Antarctic Ocean - #133 | ecosystem: Environmental > Aquatic > Marine > Unclassified | place: Southern Ocean | collected 2014-10-08
ATGTGCTTCGAGGATTGTCGGTAATGGCTCCCAGCGATTTGATAGGGCGGGTCGATGAACCATGTAGCCTCGATGTCGGGGGCATCTTCATACGACCCATGGACAATCTTCCAGTGCTGGATGAATTCCAGTTGTGAGGCGATTCGTAGCCTTATGGCAGGTCCCCAAAATGAATTTAAGTGTGAGCCTGCTCGCATCCATTTTGAAGGCCGAGATCGAGGGGATGCTACACCTCCGTTCAACCAGAAACCAATGAGCCAACGAGCTTCTTGGGGTAGATCAAAATCATTGACGGTCTGGTCATTGCCGATGTTGGGTAGGGCCAGAATCTCAGCGGGTTTTACGTTCAGTAGGTAGTCCCAAACCCCGAAGACCATAGGGTCCTTTTCGATCAGGGTGACGGCCAGATGGGGGAAACGGAGGGAATAACCAGCGGCCCCCGCAAAGGGCTCCACAATATGCGGGCACACCGGGTCAGGGTAGTGTGGTGCCGCTCTCCATTTGCTGCCGTAGTATGAGAGGAATGGTTTTAGAGACATTTTTTCCATCTACTCGCTGGTGGCCAGAAGGCGACCCAACTTGGTGATGAACTCTTTCTTCTCCCGACCCTTGAGCCCCGAGCCCTTGAGGGCGGCATCCAGCGGGTCCGGCACGACAGGAACGGGTGCCAGGAGTGCCCGCAGTCCTTGGATTTCCTGCCGGGAGAGGTACATGGCGTGGAGCCGGTAGTCCTCGAAGGCTTCCCAGGCCCAGGGCACCCAGACTTTGACGATCTCGGCTATGGCGTTAGCGAACGCCCGAATCTCTGCCTGAGCGTGGGGGTCAAGTCGCAGCCCAAGGAAGTGGAAGAGGTTATGGAGGTCACATTTCCAGATTGCCTCGGTGTAGGTCGAGAGGGGCAGATCCTTACGGGCCTGTTCCTTGGCGACTCCGAAAGCCAGCCGTTCTTCGTAGACCTCGCGGGCGACGCCCTGTGCGTGGGCTTCACGGGCCGACAGGTACTCGGCAGCCGTCTGCTTCTCCCCGAACCCGTCGATCCGGTGGTCCCCGAAAGTGGGGTCGTTGTCACAGTCGATGAAGCCTTCGGGCCAATCCGTGACGACCCCGGCAGACCCCTGCTTGTTGTCCTTGGCCTGCAACCGCCACTTGCTGACCTGCTGGGCAGAGTCGATGGCGGGTGCATAGCGGGTGCTCGACTCGTTGACGTTCGCGGTGCGATGCGCTCGTGTTACCCCACCGGCTCTTTATCCGGTGGTTCTGCCGCTTTCACGGCAGGCCAGACTATATCATCACGACCTTTTGGGGCCGTGCTCCGCGCTCGTGGGCCTTTACTGCCCATTACCCTTTGAGGGGCATTGGGGCTCCATGACCTAGTCGTTGAACCTTCCGCTCATTCCTGAGACGGCTTGGCTGCTGATTTCCCAATCCCCTCGGTTTTCAAGCCGTCACGCTCGTCGTCACCGACCACGTTGTGGCCCGAAGGGCTCTCAGGGGGTTCCAGCAATTCACGGAGTTTTACATTCGCCTTGTAGACGCTTGTGCAGCGATCAAAGTCCACCAGCCCTGCTCGCACCAGAAGCAGGCCAATACCTTGAAGGGAGATGTGGGCAGTTCGGTGCCCGCCCTGGTCGGTCAACCAGAGGTTCTCCAGCAAGTTGTTGGTCTTGTCCCCATCAATGTGGTGGATGACCTCCCCTTTTTTGAGGGGGCGGCCAAGGTGTGCTTCCATGATCAGGGAATGTTCTTTCCGGTAGTTGTTCCAACCGGAACCCTGTCGTCCTGAATGCACACTCACCATGACGTAGCCGTGATGATCCACATATCGACCACCCTTCCAAGAAGGATGGTCAGGCCCCTTGCGGAGCGCATTCGCAACTCCGACCTTGGGGTTGGCCTTGCCTTTTGCACTTTTGCCGATGCGGCGTGCAATACAGGGCTGGCAATACGTTTCTCCGGTCCACCCACGCTTTCGTTGACCTTGCACATAGTTGTTCCAATTCGCCTCGGACTGCTTGCCGCAGTCGTTGCAGACGAGTTGGACCTTCCGGGTGCTTCCCTTGGTCAAGTTGGCGATGAGCGTTCCGTCCACAGCGTGTTCCGATGCAAGCATGGCGGCAGTCTAGGACTTGTGCCACCAAGTGTCAAGTTAACGAATCCACTGCCTCCACGTATCCATCGGGACGCGGACGCGAATCTTCAGTTCGCACATCTCGAAGGGGGTCGTGTGCCGTTCTCGCATGAGGTAGCGGAGCAAGTGGCGATTCTCTGCTTCGGTGTGCTTCGACGAGTGTCCGAAGAAGCTGATACGGGCTGCGTCTACGACGGCGAGGTCGTCCCCCATCACGTCCATGAGTTGGACGTGTCCGTCGTCGAGGACAGGCTGGGGGATGGTGAAGGGTCGGAGTCGTTCGGGGATGGTCATGTGCATCTATCCAAGCGGGATTGTCAGTGGTGGTTCTTCTATACCCCATGAAAGGGTAGGACCCGTCAATGGGGAAGATGAAGATGGCCGCGACATCCGCCAAAGGCAAATGGCTCGACCTAGCCTTCAAGATCCTCTCAGCTTTCGTGATCCCACTACTGGTGTGGGGCATCACCCTTGAAGTCGGTCAAGCGGTGCAGAACGAGAAAATCGCTCGGCTGGAAGAAGACGTGGAATCGGCCTCGGCCATCAAGGAAGGGGTCTCAAAGAACACGGAGGCTCTGGCTCGTGTTGAGGAGCAGATCAGTGGGACGAACAAACGCCTTGACGAGATCCGGGCAGACCTTCGCCGTAGCCTTCCTCCTTTGTAACGGCTGCGATTTCTGGGCTCCCCAGCAAGCGGTTGAAGCACCTCCGGTGATCGAAAGCACCCAAGTCGGCGTCGGGCTCGATGTCGTCGAGCATGTGGAGGAGATGGCCCCCAGGGAAATCTCTGATGCGAGCCTGCTCAATGTCGATGCTTCGTTGGAAGTTCGCGAGCAGAGGGTGATGATGTATGCAGCCCCAGAGTACAAGATGGCTGTCAGGAAGGTGCGGTCTCATCGGGCGGCTGTAGGGCGGACACACCGTAAGGCTGCTAAGATGAAGCGGGACGCTGATTCTATGCACTTGGTCATCCGTCGTAGTCGTTTTGAACGCCTGGACGATCACGCTAAGAAACACGACTGGTCGGCGTCGGTTATGCCCGCCGAGGCCGCTGGTGATGCCCGTTTGAAAGGTTGGTGGGAAGAATGGCGACAGCTCAAGGAGATGGGGTTGCAACTACGATGAGTACCAACGACACCAAGCGGGGGATCAAGGCTGTGGCTTTCGGTCAGCGGGTTTACGAGTACCGGGACGACGAAGGTGTGGTCTACTACTCGTTCACCAAAGCCCCCAGCATCATATCCCCCCCAGTGCGGCTCAAAATGAGGGACCGGATCGGGACGCATCTCAACCTTTTCATCGTGCGAATGCGGCAGAGGGGCGAAACGCTGCAAGTAGATGGCGGAGAAGATGGGTAGGGTGGTGGCTCTGAACCACCAGCCCTGGAGAGGGACAAGATGAGCGAAAATATGCTGCCCCCCGTCGAAGCCGTGCAGCCCGAGGTGCTTGGCGATCTGACATCCGAAGAGATGAAGCAGGTTCTCGGCCTGAAGCGTCAGGCGGACCAGATTATCCATCAGCTCGGTGTTCACCGTGTGCAAGAGCACAACCTGATCAACCAGCTCCAGCAGACGGAGCAGGGCACGACCATGGTGTTGAAGGTGGCAGGCGACCGGCTCGGTATTCCCGACGGCACCAAGTGGTCCGTCACCAGTGAAGGCAAGGCCATGCTGGTCGGCCCCCGGCCGTCCATGGCCAAGCCGAATATCGCCCCCGTCCCCGATCCTCCGATGGACGGCGAGGGAGAGAACCCGGAGGGATGAGGTCAGGGTGTAGATGGAGTATCAGTGGTCGAGTGCGGGAGCAGCGGGTTCGCCGCTCCCACCTAAGAATCTGGCGGTCGTCTCTCCGTATGTGATCGGGATGCTCGACCTGCGTTGGGAGGATCCTTCCGTCCTCGCCCGCAACTCCGCCTTCACCATTGTTGGCGTGAACATCTACCGCTCTGACGCCTCGCAACAAGGTCCCTACCGTCGTATCAACGACTACCCTGTCTCCGGCACCTTCTACCGCGACCGCACCGACTATGCTCGGGTCGAGAAGGAGCCCGTCGCTTGGGACTCCAGTTGGAGGTTCAAGGGTGACGCCCCCAACAGCCGGACGTGGGTGTTCCGCACGCAGCAGAAGATTGCCAAGCGGTACGACACGGCGGCCTATCAGACTCCGACTTTTGCCGACTCGCCCCATGACGTTCAGTTGTTCGTCAATGGTGAGGAGATCCCCGTAGCCGACGTGTTCGGCAAGGGCGGCGAGGTCACGTTGGTCAATGCCGACGGCTACAATGTTGTCACCGAAAAGATCGAACCCGCCGTCATCCCCACAGAGACTGACCAGATTGAGATCAGCTACTACACCCCCAAGAACCACGTTCGCTCCGGGCTAGAGCACAACATCTGGTACAGGGTCGCTTCGGTGGTTTTGGACAGCACGACTCCGAGTGGCTACGCCGAGAGTCCTCTGGAGTGGTGCGAGCCTCACAGCGTTATCGAGGTGGAGGCTCTGGACTACATCTGGCGTGAGGCCATGCGGCGGAACGCCTGGATTCTTCAGCAGGGCGGCGAACGCATCAAGTTCTACATCCGTAAGACTTGTGGCATCTCCTGCGATTGTTGCATCGAGGAACGAACGAGAGAGTACAGCAAGCAGCCATCGAACCGCTGCACTACCTGCTACGGCACCGGCTGGGTTGGCGGGTACGAAGGCCCCTACTGCGGCATCATCGTCCCTGACGAGGCAGAGAGGCGCATCACGCAGGCGGTGAGTGGTCGGCACAAGGAGCACACCTACGAGGTCTGGACTGGGCCTTCCCCACTGCTCACGCAGCGGGACTTCGTGGTCAAGCAGACGAATGAGCGGTACTCGGTGGGGCCAGTTCGTCGGCCAAGCCACCGTGGCAACTACATGCAGCAGCATTTCAACATCCGGTACTTGGACCAGGGCGACATCCGCTACCAAGTGCCTGTTGATGGGACTACCCACATGGCGTGGCCCGAGACCCGTGCTTGCTGTGCTGTGCCGTATGCCCCACAGCCGGTGGATCACCCGATGGCGGGCCGTGCCCCGTGGCCCAACACGACGGGCGATGGCCACCCGATGCAGACCGAGAAGGCCGGAGTCTGCGACGAGAACGAACGCCGTGGACGCACCAAGGTGTGGGAGAACCAGAACTACTAAACGCACGGCTAGTAGTTGGGGGTGTTGAGTGGCCGATTATGCACGAGTGAAGGGCGTTTATGGAGGCCCTGTAGGCAGGAAGCTCAAGGTCCCGGTCACCAAGGGACTGCTCGAAGCACTTGGTGATTGCTTGGTGGGGGCTTTCGTCAAAGAAGCCAAGAAGGACTTTGCCAAGCGGGGGTGGTCAGGGATGGCCCGAGATGGTTCGGTCCCCATCTGGGATTCATTCAGCTACCGCATCCGTGGGGAGAGCACCATCGAGATAGTCTCGACCTTCCCCGACATCGAGGTGCTGGTTAACAAGGACATCCCATCCCGTAAAATGACGTGGCTCACCCAGGAGGCAAAGAACGCTAACCCTGGCAAGTACCCTCTCACCCCTCGTGAACGGAAAGCTGGGATGAAAATCGGGGGTAAAGTCAGGGACGGTAAACGCTTGCCGCTTGTGGTCCCTTTGAAGGGGACAGGGGGTGAGGTCATTTTCCGCACAGCCCCGCTCAAGACTCAGGACGCTTGGATCCATCCCGGCATCGCTCGGTTCACTTTCGCCCAACGGGCAGTTCGTTCAGGTAAAATGGGTTGCATGGAAATCCTCAAAGGTGAGGTGATAAAGGCTGTGAAGGCGGAGTTGACGGCATGATCGAGGCTCAGATTGAGTGCATGTGCAACAAGATCATGTTGGCGGACTTGGGGCTCAATTTGTCACGGAATCAAGTTGCCTTCGTTGCTGCTGATGATGCCCGGAAATCCGTGGACCTTCGCCGTGCCTGGAAAGGGAAGGCTGTGGCCGTGAAGTACATAGAGCGGTGCCAGGAGAGAAGGGCAAATCACCCTCTAGAAATCCCGACCCCAAGAGGTATGGTGGCAGCTCCGGTCGTATCCCAGCCCGCCAGGGACACCTTGTTAGTGGATCCCGATGCCATAGCTGCACGGGTCGGACTAGAGGTTGCCCAGCAGATCAAGGCCCTCGAAGATCGTCTGGTTGCCAGGGTGACGGCAGCGGTGGTGGCGGCGATGCCCAAGGTCATAGCAGCCGCACCTGTGCAGGTTCTTCCTGCTTCCCGTGTTCCCGGCCCGGTGACGCAGATTCTTGACGATGTTCCCGTTTTCATTCCTTCCCACATTGATGGGGGAGGCTTGGATGCGGATCTGGGGCTAGAGGTTCAGGAGGCGACTGAGGGTACAGTGTCGGATGCCGCTGCTGCTTTGCGTGCAGCCCGTAAGGCTGGGAAGATTTGATTTAGATAAAGGTACATTGCTATTTTCGGGTATGGATTTCCCTTGCCCCATTTGCGGGAAAGTTTTCACTACCAAGCGGGCGCGGGCAAATCATCATAGAGTCCACACTGGGGCTTCTAAGCGAGCTGGTGCTCGTATTAGTGCAACTAGGATTGCAACTGGTGTGGCCCGTGGTTCAAACAATCCCAATTACGGGGAAAAGTTGCGGCCATGGCTGGAAGGTGAAAGCAGCCCACTTCGTAAATGGCATCGTGAGAACCCCGATTTTGGAGAGAAGCAGCGGGGGGCAGACAATCCTGTTCATAAAGTGAAGCACCTCTATAACGATCCAGAGTATGTGGCGACAATCACCCGAGGGTTGCGAGAACATGCAGCTCTGAAGAAAGGTTCAACCTACGAAGAGATTTACGGGGTCGAGAAGGCGGAGCAGATCAAGGAAAAACTCCGGCTTGCCTCCCCAGCCCGCTTGGCCAAGTTTCGGCGGAAAGAGACAGGGCCTGAGCGGGTGATTCGGGAGCTACTCGAAGACAATGGAGTTCCGTTTCAGCAAGAGGCCCCTTTGGGTTACTACACTGTGGATTTCTTGCTGATCGGACCCAGGGTGGTTATCCAAGCAGACGGGGATTACTGGCACGCCCACCCGGATAAGTACCCTAGCCCGTCCCCACGACAAAAAGATCGTAAACGACTTGACGCTTCTTGCGATTCCTTTTTGCGAAATCGTGGGTATCGTGTCGTGCGACTTTGGGAATGCGACTTGAAAGCCGACCCGATCAAATGTTGGGGTCAAATTGAGGAGGCATGTGGTGGGTAGTAGAAAAACCCAACAATTTCGGGGGGTTGGCCTTGATATAGGAACTATGAATGTCGTGTCCGCCCGCCGTTCCGGTAACGGCATCGAGATGAAGCGGATGAGGGACGCCTTCATCAGCCTGCCCCCGGCCAAGACCCGGATGCTGAAGCTGTCGAAGACCAGCTTTGTGCAGCGGGACGACGACGTGCTCATTCTCGGTGATGCCGCGATGGAGATGGCCAACGTCTTCGGTGGCAACCCTCGCCGCCCTCTGGCTGGCGGTCTCATTTCCGCTGGCGAGATGGATGCCCTCGCCGTTCTGAAGTTGCTGATCAGCAACGTGCTGGGGGAGCCCCAGGTCGAAGACGAAATCTGTTACTTCAGCGTGCCTGCTGCCCCACTCGACCAGCCGGGGAGGGACATCATCTACCACCAAGGCGTGTTCGAGCGGATCGTCGAGGAGTGTGGTTACGACCCCTTCCCGGCGAACGAGGCGATGGCCATCATCTTCAGTGAGTGTGCTCCTGAAGGTTTCAGCGGTCTGGCCTTCAGTTTCGGGTCGGGTATGACCAACGTGGCCCTCGCCCTGAACACGACAGAGGTTCTTTCCTTCTCCGTCCAGCGAGGCGGGGACTGGATCGACCATCATGCTGCGACAGCCGTGGGCATGACGCAGGCCCAGATGTGTGCCCTGAAAGAGTCGGGCATCGACCTCGTGAAGCACGAGACCCAGCCCGAAGAGGCCCTGGCCCTGTACTACAAGGCCATGATCGAGTCCGCTCTGGATCAGGTGGCGGATCACTTCGCACAGAAGGCGGGGCAGTACCAGTTCCCCAAGCCCATCCCCATCATCGTCTCTGGAGGGTCGAGTCAGGCCGGGAGTTTCCTTGATTTTTTCAAGAAGGTCTGGCGGAAGAAGAAGCGGAAGTTTCCCATCGAGGTCAGCGAAGTTCGCATGGCCCTGGACCCTCTCAATTCTGTCGCCCTCGGGATGCTGATCCAGGCGATGCAGGAGTACGACTGATGAGTCTAGTCACAGATTTCTCGCCAGAGGATCTGGCCAAGCTGCAAGCTGATCAAGCCCCTATCCTTGTTCCGTTGCCCAAGAACCTCAACGAGGCAGCGGCATCCTGTTTCCGAGTCGACCCCGACAAAGAGCACCGGACCAACGAGCCGCCGATGGAAATCCATGAGAGCCGGGCGTCGGCCCCTGAGTTTGAGGTGCGTTGCCGGGAGGGGGAGGACTTCGGGCCGGTTTACAACGTGGACCCTGACCGCTTCGAGAAGGCCAAGGAGTGCCAGCCAGAGTCTGGTGAGAAGCCCATCAAGATGTCCCCCAGCAACATGATCCTGCGGATGGATGACGGGACTCTGGTTCACCGCGTGGATGGTTGTTTAGGGGTACATCATCATCTGATCGAGTAGGCGACTCCCTGATTCGCCTATCCGTCAAGAGGGGTAGAACCCTTGCTCCTTCGGAGGCGGCATGTACTTCCAGCTCACCGAGGCCATCAAACGTCGCTTCATCGAAGAACTGCGACGGTACTGGTCCTACCATCCCAAGTACCGGGATGATCTCGTCGGCAACATCCAGGGCAAGTTCTCGTTCGAGGAGCGGCCCCAGCACGGCATCATCATCAAAACCGGCTCGGGCAACCGGGTGGACCTCTCCGCCGACAACTACGTTGGTGTGGTCGAGTCCTACTGCTTGCTGACCAGGGTGGCAAACAAGCCCGGCCTCTCAGTCGAATGGGTGCGTGAGGATTCTGTTGCCATCCAGAACAACAACGGCTACTTCCCCTCGAATCCGGGCATCTACTACCTCGACATCCAGGCGGCGAGCGAGGGCAGTGATGACCTCGTGTTCTATGTGGACCCGCTGCTGGAGGTGTTCCACGAACCCGTCACCCTCATCGACAGCACGCAAGGGCAACTCCAAAGGGTTCCCATCTCGGGCAGCCTCCGGCTATACGAGCAGCCTGCGGGGTTCAAGCTCGTCGAGGGGGTGAACTACACCCTCGATATGGATGCCACGGGGGAGGCCATGACGGGGGGCATCACGTTCACCAACCCCCTCACAGGCGGACGGTGGGTCCAAGCTGATTACCGCTACCCACAAGAATCCTCTGGTCCATTCCCCATCACCTGTATGCACGCCAACAACACGGCTGTCCCCGGTGTGGTTATCGCCTTTGGGCGGAGGATGGAGGCAGGGGATCAGGTCGCCATCATGGTCCATGACATCCGACGGCCAGCGGCTATGGAGTATGGCGGGCGGTGGGAGCTGAGCCTTGACTGCGACGTGATGAGCCGAGACGTTCATGCCCAACAAGAGATCGTAGACCAGACGGTCATGTACTTGTGGGGTGTTCTCCGTAGCCGTCTTTCGCACCAGGGCATCGAAATCACCGAAGTGTCATTGGGTGGCGAGTCAGAAGAAATCTACGACGAAAACGGTGATGACTACTTCTACAACGCCAACTTCAGCATGACAGTCCAGACGGACTGGTCCATCCACGTCCCCATCGACGGCTGGATGCGTGCCGTTGCTCCATTGACATCAGATCAAGCTGCTGAGATTGCCGCAATGACCGATGATGAAGTGCGCGGTCAGGACGGTAATATCAAAGCGATGGAAGCTCTTGGGGTGGAAGCTGTCGGTGACCCCTTCTGGTCTGGACGGCGTGGGACCTTCGAGATGATGAGGTAGCAGAATGGAAGAAGTACGGCACAAGACAGCGGCATCTTGGATGGCCGCTATGGATACAGGGCACCTTTTGCTTCAAGGGGATGACCCGAAGCGTCGGTTGGTTGGGTTTTTTGATCACACGGACGAAAAGCACCACGTCATCACTTTCGCTAATGCGAGAACCACCGGGGGGGGTCTGTCCCCCAGCCAGCGTGATTTGATTGGGACCTCTGAAGGCCGTAAGAAGATCATCGAGGGGTACTGACAATGCCGACATACGAATACTTGTGTGAGTGTGGGGTTCAATTCGACGCCCGTGCCCGGGTCGCAAACCACAAGAAGCCCCAGGTGTGCCCATCATGTGGCAAGGAAGCGAACCCCGTGCCCCCTTCGACGGTCTCCGGCCACTTCTCGAAGAATGTGGATGGGGCTGGCCCGCAGAACACCGGCATCCATGACCTCGACACGCACATCGACCGTGTGATCGGGCAGTCGGCCAAACAGGGGTGGGATGTGGCCGAGGGTCGAAAGAAGCAAAAGTTGGAGGTGATGGAATCGGAGGGGGTGGATGGCCACCACATTCGCAAGAACCCTGATGGCTCCTACGGGGCCATCGAACCAGAACAAAAGGCTGTTCATAAGCGGGCTTTGATGATTCACGAGAGGGCAGAGAAGTGGCAGCGCAAGAAGGCTGGCCGTTAGTTTGACTATCCCCACCATGTAAATAGCGAAAGGTTCGTCCGGTACGGACGAACCTGGGCACCTCCTCTCCCCTCTGAGTGGGAGATGGTCTCAATGGAGATGGACGACTGGACGGCATTCGCTTGCGCTTCCTCCTTTGGAGGACCTGCCTCTCTCGCTGAAGGGCGGAGATGGTTTCGATGCGGATGGTTGAATGCTTGAACCTGTTGACCAAACCAGTGAGGTGCCCTGATGAATATCCCCGGCCGACACTACGCGCCCCCGAACGTCTACACACAGACCGATTACGAGAACCCGCTTCAGGGTGCTCTCGATTCGATGAAGATCCCTGTCTTCATCGGTGAAGGTAATGAGTACCGCACTCAGACCGACCTTGAAGTCGTGCGCGGTTCTTCCGCCGACGTAGATCAGTGGGTCGTCGGTGAGGACATGACCGGCCGTGTGGTCACCAACGTCTCCCTCGCGGGCGTCGTGACGGTGGGCGAGTTTGACGGCGTGCTGACCACGGTGCATGTCCGCAACCTGCCCATCGTGGATGGCGACGGAGCTGGTCGCATCACCAACAGCCGCAGCGACGTGACAGTGACCATCAACGGTCTGCCGGTGGTCGTGCTGGCGGTGACGGGGGCCACGGGCCTCCTCCAGTTGGCTCAGGCTCCGGCTCTGGGCGATCTGGTGAAGGTGAGCTATTACTTCAACCGTGAGGACACGCTGATCACCGACGACGTGTCGGATCAGGTGACGGCAGAGAACGCCATCATCCGGGCCAGCGTCGGCATCAAGGACGTGAATGCCCCTGTTCCGGGCACGGCAGTCATCGACTTCCATGGCGACATTCTCGCCCCGAACGGGTCGGTGGCCATCCCGGCGAACAACGTCCTGAACCTCGTCGTGGATGGCGTGACGGTCGCCCTCGCGATCACGCCGAAGACCGACTACACGATGCAGCAGGTTGCTAACGTCATCTCGGCGGCAGCCATCGGCACCTTGACGGGTGCGGCCTTCGTGAACAACTTCGGTGAGAGCACCCTCTCCCTGAACTCCAGCTACGACCTCACGGTTCTGTCCGGTACGGCAAATGCCCTTCTCGGGTTGGTGGCGGGTTCCACTTCGATCCGCACCAAGACCTTCTATACCTTCAATGGCCCCATCGTAGATGGCACCAACGGTGGTGTGACCACCACCGACCCGAGCCACCTCGTGGTGAAGGTGGCAGGTACGCAGGTCATCCCGGTCAGCGTGGATGGTTCTTCTCGGGCGGTCACGCTGGGGTCGGCTCCCAAGGCTGGTCAGACGGTCACGATCACCTACTACTTCAACACATGGCAGGACACGTTCGATTACCTCGCCCATGTCGGGGTAACGAGTATCACCCGAGTTGGGGACGTACCCGGTGGCAGCCAGTACACGGCAGACGCCGACTATGTGCTGGAGAACGATCACGTCATGTGGGGCACGGCGGCTACGGTCGCTAGTGGCGTCAACACGACGGGATCTGAACTGCTCGACAGCACCCAGATTTCGACCACCCTCATCGACAACCGGACCTTCATGTCCGAGTGCAATGCGGTCTCCTCGGCTCAGGGCCTTCCGAGCACGGTGGATTTCCAGCTCCCGCTGGACCCGACCCTCGGTAACGGTCGTGACACGAGCCTCGGACAGAGCCTCTTCCAGAGCGTGTCCAACAGCCGTGTCGGTGTGCCGATCAACCGCCCGGACGTGGTGCAGGTCTACTGGGGCTTCTCGGTGGATGATGCCTTCGCCCGTGGCGAAGTCACGGTGGTCAAGGTCGAAGGCAACGTGGTGACGCTCCAAGATGAGGTGCCCGTCGGTGCCAACGTCTACGCCAGCTTCTACCACAGCATGATCACGGACATGACCTACACCCTGGTCGTGGTTCAGTCCGGCGTCAGTGGCGTGGGGACGTACACGATCCAGAACTCGGGTCAGGTGGACATCTACAGCCCGACCTTCGACAACAGCACGAAGTCCGCTGGCCTCACGGGCGTCACCATCACTTTCCCGAGCGGAAGCGAGCTGACCCCGGACCTCCACTTCGAGGGTGGCAGCGGCGACGACTTCATCGGCCCGGTCGAAGAGGTGGTCACGGTCACTTTCTCCGATACCACGGACACCCCGGCCAAGTTCACGGTCGCTGGCCCGGCTCCCTACGGCTTCGTCCCTGGCGAGTCCGACCTCGTGGCGATGACCGTCAACGGCGACATGGTTCTTCCGGCAGCCGGTACGGACCTGGACACCATCTCCACTGGCGGTGGGGGCATCATGGCCCAGTACGTCGGTGCCGAGATTGCCTACCCGGACGGCATCGACTGGGACGCCGCCGACTTCACGGGCGGCAACGAGGACGTGCTTCTCACTCTCGATGGCGTCGAGGTCACGGCAACGGTCGTGGCGGGTGCCAACAAGACCGTTGCCGACTGTGTGCTCGCCATCAACGACGCAGCAGACGGACACGCTGGCGTTATAGGCATGGCTGCCCCGACGACTACCACCTTCGAGCTGGCTGCTGGCAGCCGTACTGCTGTGGATGACTACTACGCAGGCTGGTACGTCGTGGTCGGCACTGGAGCGATCAACGTCGGTGGTGGTTCCATTGGTGTGGTCGAGAGCTACGTGGCATCCACGGGCGTCATCACGCTCACGGCGGTCATCGACGGTGCCAACGCCTTCGTGGCGGCGGACCCGTACCGCATCTACAACCCGGACACCGTGCCCAAGCTGAAGGGTGCAACCCGGTTCACCGGGCCTGTGGACCTCTCCAACGCCGCTGGCTTCGACACCCTGTCCATCGCTGTCACGACCCCCACGACGGCGGCTGTGACCGTTTCAGCTTCGCTGCCCAACACGATCTACTCCACGGCGACCGCTCTGGCGACTGCCCTCAACCTCGCGTTCCGTGGCGTGGCAGGCAACAGTCTGCTCACTCCCCCGACACTGGCATCCCCTCTCGCCCTTGTCATCGTGGCGAACGCCAACCTGCAAGGGATGGACTTCCTCTTCACGGCGGACGGTGACGGTCGCATCGGCATCCAGCTCCAAGTCCCTGGCATCGACACCGCTGGTTTCTTGGAGTTCGTCGCTCAGGGCGGTGCCCCAAGTGACTTCGCCATCCTGGCGGGTTTCGACGCCTCCACGGCGAACGGCCAGCAGGCCAAGCTGAACGTGGGTCAGGTCGCCAAGAGCTACCAGCTCACCATGGGCGGCGTGAACCCCCATGACCGCCTCATCCTCCGCAACCGCATCCACCCCGGTGGCGTGTCGGTGGCGGCAGCCGATGTGGTCAGCCAGTGCCAGCTCCTCGTCGGGGCGGGTTCGGGCAACGTCAAGGCCGGTATCGCGAATGCCGCCTACGGCGAGGCCGCACACGGCGGCACGGTGCGTGCAGCCTCCATGCTCGCCCGAGTCGGCTTCGGTGGCGGCACGAGCACCGTGGGCGAGCCCCAGGTCATCTTCTTCGACGGTCTGGGTGCCCAGGCGAAGAACAGCGTCCTTGAGTTCACCATCGACGGTCAGCCGATCACCGTAGACTTCGCAGATGCAGCTACGGGAACCACGAACATCCTCGGTCTGGCGGCTGTGGCGGGTGACCGCATCATCCTCCAGATCCAGACGGCTCTGGCGACAAATGGGACGTGGGGCAACTTGGGTGCGGTGCAGGGCACCAACCTCGTCGAAGCAGAGGGTGCGGGCTTCCGGCTGAACAGCCAGGGCTACCACACCAACAACACCATCGTCATCGGTGCTGGGTCGGCCAACACGGCTCTCGGTCTCACCGAGGGTTCCGTGGCGGCTCGCACGATGGTCACGGCAGAGGTGCTGGCTTCGGCCCTCAACTCCGACCGTGAATCGAGCATGGTGGACTTCCTTACGGACTTCACCGCCACCGCAACCCCCGCTCAGGAGTTTGCTGCTCAGGCAGTGGCTCTGGTCGAGCAGGACAGCGCGGCTCGCAAGTACCTGCACATCGCCTCTGCGGGTCCGGCGACTACGGACTATGGCACGGGTTCTACCATCGTGCTGCTGGACGCCACGACCCGTTCCTGGTTGTTCGTCGGTTCCGGCATTGACGAGCTGACCAACGCAGGTTCGGCTGGCGATGCGGCGATGAACGGCTACTTCGTCACATCTTCCGATCTGAACAACGGGTCGGGGACGGTGAACGATTCGGTACTGAACGCTGGGACGGGCCAGGACGGCACCATCGGTCAGACCTACCGGGATGACGTGACGGGCCTGACCTTTACCATCCTCCCCCGAGGCTGGCACGACAACAAGACTGGGCCGTGGATCACTTACCCGAGTGCGGCGACGTTCCAGTTCCAGGTCAGCAAGACTCTCACGACTGACGCTAACCTGCCGGTGCGTCCCATCCCCGGTATCGAGCTGACGGTGGCGAACACCTCAGACGTGGGGGTTGGGGACACGGGCATCGTGCAGACCTTCCCCCGTGGTGGCGAGGAACCCGCCATTGGGGATCTGTACTACATCAGCTACGTCTACCAGAAGCAGGACTTCACGACGGCCTTCTACACGAAGATGTCGTCCATCATCAACGCCTACGGGGCCATCCACCCGGAGAACCCGGTGTCGCTGGCTGCCTATCTGGCGATGATCAACGGTGCCGTGCTCGTCGGTATCAAGCAGGTCCCCCGTGCCGAGGGTTCGAACTACGCTTCGACCACGACCTACGTGGAAGCGGTCGAGGAACTGGAAGGCGTCTTGCCCGGCCACATCTCGCCGGACATCATCACCCCGCTCAAGGGTGATTCGTCGCAGCTCTTCCAGATTCTTGCTCGCTCGAACGCCATCCAGTCGAGCATCCGTTACCGTCAGGAGCGGACCTCGATCATCGGCGTGCAGGCTGGGACGACCGAGGGTGCAGCGAAGACCCTGGCAGGCCAGCTCTCCGACGACCGGATGCGGATGGTCTACCCGGACATGGCCCTCATCGCCATCGAAGAGCAGACGGCTGAAGGTCAGGTGGTCACGAAGGAGCACCTGATCGATGGCCCGATGCTGGCAGCGATGCTGGTGGGTTCGGTGGTCTCCCCGAACTACGACGTGGCATCCCCCTGGACCCGTCGCCGTCTGGTCGGCCCGAGCCAGCTCGCACGGACGCTGGATGCGGTGGCTCAGAACCAGATGGCCATGGCCGGTGTCACGGTGCTGGACGACAAGCCGCCCTTCATCCAGGTGCGGCACGGCCTCACCACTGACATGACCTCGGTGATGACGAAGACCCCGACCATTCGCCTCATCGCGGACCATGTCCAGCAGCAGAGCCGGTCCACCCTGGACCAGTTCATCGGTCTGAAGTTCCTGCCCGGCGTGCTGTCACAGGTTGAGGGCCGTCTGGCCAAGCTCTTCCAGACCCTCGTGAAGCAGGAGATCATCGCCATCTACACCGGCCTGAAGGCTGCACCCGATGCCGATGACCCGACGACGGCGAACGTGGAAGCCTACTACGCACCTGTGTGGCCCCTCCTCTACCTTATTTTGCAGTTCCATTTGAGGGCCTCCTTATAGTCAATGATTTCAGGCACTTAGCCCTGGTCAGCGGAAACCCCGCCAAGTAATCCTTGACTACTTCTTGGCTCTGAGCCACTATCAGAGTCAGGAGGTTCGTCATGATTCAGTGCCCCATCTGCTCTCTCCCTGTAGCCGGACAACGTGGGCTCGCAGCTCACTTCCGCCATCAGGCCGACACCCACCCCAATTACAAGACGTGGAAGGCAGACCAGCGGTGGGCCGGCAAGGTCGAGGGGGAGGACTACGTCGTCTGCCTTGAATGCGGGCTCAGGGCTGCAACTTTGGCCCGGCACCTGAAGGCGGAGCACAGCATCACGGCAGACGAGTATCGGCTGAAACACGGGGGTCACGTTTTGATCCGCTCCGTTAAGGTCACAGAACGGCGTTCTAAGGCCATCAAAGATCGTCGAGGGGGTTTCGGTAAGGGAGACAAGAAGGATGTCACCTGCCCGTCTTGTGGGGCTGTCAGAGAAGCAT
>Ga0307992_1001040_pt1 | contig 16743 bp, 13 predicted proteins | sample EllFjometagen133_FD_203162 | JGI IMG/M metagenome (GOLD analysis project Ga0307992, IMG submission 203162) | Marine microbial communities from Ellis Fjord, Antarctic Ocean - #133 | ecosystem: Environmental > Aquatic > Marine > Unclassified | place: Southern Ocean | collected 2014-10-08
AATTTACCAAAATTATATGCTTCTTCTAAAGTATTTAGTTCCGCCTTTCGTCCACCGAATACGGCTATTAACGGATAATTATTTAATTGTGATAATTTCATATTTTAAATTAGCTTTATTTTTTTTTCACTTAACCAAGTAGCATTTTTATCAAAGTTTATAAAGTTTTGTAATTTTTTAATCGATTTTATATTTGTTTTTAGCTCTTTTTGCCAATTCATAATATTTCGTTTTATATTATTTTTAAGGTGATAATCTAACTATTGTTCTTGGCCATGGAATTGCTTCTCTAATATGCTTAATTCCGCAAATCCAACCGATGGTTCTTTCTAAACCTAAACCAAACCCAGAATGGGGGACTGAGCCATATCTTCTTAGATCAATATACCAATTATACATCTTTTCTGATAAATTTTCTTTTTTTATTCGTTCTAAAAGTAAATCAAGATCATCTTCTCTTTGACTTCCGCCTATGATTTCACCGTGTCCTTCGGGAGCGATCATGTCCATTCCTAAAACATATTTGTCGTCATTTTTATCGCGTTTCATATAGAACGGTTTTGTCTCTGCAGGCCAACGATGAATAAAAATTGGTTTGTCGAACTCCTTTGTAATAAGTGTTTCATCAGGTGCACCAAAATCATCGCCCCATTTAAAATCGCGTCCATTTTTCTGTAATATTTTTACTGCTTCATCGTAAGTTATTCGTGGAAATGGTGGTTTGATTTTTTCCAATGTCGTAACATCGCGTTTCAAAATTTCTAATTCTTTTCTTCTGTTTTTCAAAACTTGTTGAATAATATAGCTAACATATTCTTCTGCTAATTCCATATTATCATTTATATCGTAAAAAGCCATTTCAGGTTCTATCATCCAGAATTCTGTCAAATGTCGTCTTGTTTTAGATTTTTCTGCTCTGAATATCGGTCCGAAGCAATATGTTTTATTAAAACCCATAATTGCTGCTTCACTATATAATTGTCCTGATTGAGTGAGATATGCTTCTTGATCAAAATATTTTGTTTTGAATAAAGTAGTCGTTCCCTCTGATACATTTGGAGTAAACATTGGTGAATCAATTAAAGTAAAATCGCGTTCATCAAAGAAATTTCTACTTGCTTTACTAACCTCGTGACGAATTTTTAAAATGGCATTTGGTAATTTTGAGCGTAACCATAAATGACGATTATCTAATAAAAATTCTATGCCATGTTCTTTTAAAGAAATTGGATATTTTTCCGCAATTTGAATAACTTCGATGTTTTTTACTAATATTTCATAACCAAATTTCTGACTCGGTGCCTCTTGAACAACACCTGTAACTGTGATTGAGGATTCTTGTGTCAAAGTAGTTTTCAATTTAAAAACTTCCGGTGAAACCTCATTTTTCAAAATTACACATTGAATAAATTCCGTACCATCACGAAATATTAAAAACCAAATTTTACCACTTTTCCGTATATTATAAACCCATCCTTTTAGTGTAATTGTCTCATTTAAATGTTTGTCAATATTTTTTGCTAATGTGTGTTTTGCCATTTTTCCCTTTTTATTTCAAAATTAATGATAATGAAAATCTTTAACTTTTAATATAATGAAAATATTACTTAAATTCAAATTAAATATTTTGGAGAAGTTAATAAGTGAAAAGGAAAATGTGAAAAAATGTGAGGGAGCGACTTTGTAAATTTAAAATAAAGAAAATTTGAAATTGATAGGCATTTGTAAGAATATAGAATAACGATTTTAGATTTAAAAAGTTATACGGATAATGTCTTAAAGGAAATTTAAAATTACGAATCAGCGATTTTGAAGATATTAGTGTAATTTGTAAAAACTGTCGCTATTAGCCATAATATTTTTGTTAGTTTTTGCTTGTCCCGTGAAATATTTATCGTATTAAATTATGCTTGCGAAACTATTTAATTGTGGTTTATTCTGTTAAATTCAGTTCGTTGAATATTTCACTGGGGTTTGTTACTAAATAATAAAATCCAAATAAATATTTTTGAATTGTTAAAAAAATTAAATATCTTATCAAAGTTTAAATAAAGTAGAGTTTGCAAACCAAAGGAGAAAAATGAATCGTTTCAGGAAAATTATCGTAAAGAGTGTAGTGCCGGAAAAATTAAAAAAATTAGAAGAGTTCAGTTATAACTTATGGTGGAGTTGGAAGCCAAAAGCTCAGAAATTATTTTCACATTTAGATAAAGATCTATGGTGTGAAGTAAAATATAATCCGTTAAGATTATTAAAAGAAATAAGCCAAAATAAGTTAAATGAAAAAAACAATGACACCGAATATATTAAGTTATTTGATGAAGTGATGAAGGAATATAAACAATATATGTCAAATAACGATACTTGGTTTGAAAAAAAATATGGCAAGCAAAAAGGTTTTCTCGTTGCATATTTTTGCACTGAATTTGGTGTACATGAAACTGTGCCGGTATATTCCGGTGGTTTGGGAATATTAGCCGGTGATCATATTAAGACGACAAGTGATCTTGGAATTCCTCTTGTTGGAGTTGGATTACTTTATAAACAAGGATATTTTATTCAAAGATTTAATGCCGATGGTCAACAGGAAAGTATTTATCCAAGTTATAATTTTGATGAATTACCTATTTCACTTGTCAAAGATGAGAAAAATATTCCATTAAAAGTTAATGTCAATTTATACAATAGGAAAGCTTATGCGCAAATATGGAAATTAAAGGTAGGGAAAACGAATATTTATTTACTTGATTCTGATGTTGAAGAGAATTTGCCTGAAGATAAAATTCTAACTTCTCAATTATATGGTGGTGATAATGAGATGCGGATCACACAAGAATTATTTTTAGGGATCGCCGGAGTAAGAGCCTTGAGAAAAATTGGAGTTGCTCCGACTGTTTGGCACATGAACGAAGGACATTCTGCATTTTTGGGATTGGAAAGAATTAGAGAATATGTTGAACAAGGTGAATCATTTGAAGTAGCAAGAGAGATTGTTGCTTCTTCATCCGTGTTTACTACACATACTCCTGTTCCTGCTGGACATGATGCCTTTAATGAAGATTTAATGAAAAAATATTTTTACGAATTCCATTCAAAATTAGGAGTAGATTGGAGACAGTTTTATGAACTCGGTCGCGATCAAATTGATAATAATTTTAGCATGACAATTTTAGCATTCAATCTTTCGAAAGCATATAATGGAGTTAGTAAACTTCACGGAGAAGTAAGCAGAAAAATATGGCAAGATTTTTGGAAAGATATTCCAGTAAATGAAATTCCAATCAATCATGTTACCAATGGAATTCACACTGAGACATGGATAGCAAAAGAATTCAGGGATTTATATGAAGAATATTTGGGAAAAAAATGGTTCAAAAATATTTGTGATAAAAATATGTGGGAAAAAGTAGAAACAATCCCATCGGAAAAGATATGGGAATCTCATCTCCATCGTAAAAAACGATTAGTGGATATTGCAAAGAAAAATATTGAGAAACGGAATAAACATAACGGAGTTCCTGAATATATTACAAATAAAATTAATGAACGATTGGACCCAAACGCACTTTTTATTGGATTTGCAAGGCGTTTTGCAACATATAAAAGAGCTACTTTGATATTAAGAGATATTGAAAGAATTAAAAAAATATTGAATAGTAGTGACCGACCGGTAATTCTATTTTTTGCAGGTAAAGCTCATCCGGCAGATAAACCCGGGCAGGAATTTATTAAGCAAATTTATCATTTATCTTTGCAAGAAGAATTTCTGGGGAAAATAAATATACTTGAAAATTATAATATTACTTTAGCAAGATATTTAGTTTCAGGAGTTGATGTTTGGTTAAATAATCCGAGACGACCTCGTGAAGCAAGCGGTACATCTGGCGAGAAAGCTTGTGTAAATGGAGTAATCAATTTTTCTGTTCTTGACGGCTGGTGGGCTGAAGGGTACAATCAGAAAAACGGTTGGACAATTGGAGAAGATAAAGGTTATGAGAATAATGATATTCAGGATAGTGATGACGAAGCAAGTTTATATTTTACTTTAGAAAATTCCATCATTCCCGAATATTATGAACGCAAAAACGGTAAAAGATTTTCGCTTTCATGGGTAAATAGAATGAAGGAATCAATAATAACAAATGCATCAAAATTTTCTACCTGTAGAATGCTCAGGGATTATGTGAATAATATTTATATTCCAACTTTTGAATATAACAATAAAATGTCAGAAAATTCAGCTGTGAATTCCTCAAAATTGGTAGAGTGGAAAGATAAGGTAAAAAATGCTTGGGATGGTATTTGGATTAGAGAAATTGATGGTGTTAATGAATCTACTAATGAGTTGGAATTAAATGTGAAAGTTGAAGTAAACCTAAATGGATTGAGTTCAAAAGATATAAAAACTGAAGTATTCTTAGTTCAAGATGGATACGAGACCGAACCTATTTCAATTACAGAGTTGAAAATAATAGAGAAGAAGTCACAAAATAATTGTATATATTCAGGGAAAGTAGAAATTCCCAAGGGCGGAATTTACAAATATGCTGTTCGAGTCCGTCCGTATAATAAATTATTTCATCATAAATTCGAAAATCGTTGTATTAAATGGATGGAATTAGCTGGAATGTAGGTTAAAAAGGGATTTTTTAATTTTTTGTCCGTTCCCGTTCGATGCCTTTTATGTATTTATAATCCCACATTGGGTAAGTATTAACCTTTTCAGTGAATTCTGCGTTCTTCCGACTCTGCAGTGAATTATTTACACCAATTTCTCATAATTCTTTTTCAACAATTCCAAACTGTCTTTATATGATCTTTCTTTATTGCGTTCGTGTTCAACAATATTTTTTGGAGCGCGTTTTACGAAATTAGGATTATGCAATTTACCTTGAACGGCTTTTAATCGTCCTTCAAAATTTCCAATTTCCTTTTCCAATCGCTGTTTCTCTTTGTCAATATCTATCAATCCTTCTAACGGAATGTAAATTTGTAAATTCTCTACAACAGCAGTAGCAGATAAATCCGGTTTTTTGATATTTTTATCAATAGTTAGGTTTTCAATTTTCGCAAGAGAAATAATATATTCGGAATTTCTATTTAGAATATCTTTATATTTTTCGGAATTATTTTGAATTAACACATTTGCTTTTTTAGAAGGAGGGACGGTCATTTCACTTCTGATGGTTCTGATTGCAGTAATGATTTCCATTACCAATTTCATCTCTTTTTCAATTTGTTTATTTACAAATTTATTCTGAGTTTTTGGCCATTCACTGATTATTATATCCGACTCATTTTCGCTTTTTATTGAATTCCAAATTTCTTCTGTAATGAATGGAGTAAAAGGATGAAGTAATTTTAATATCGTTTTTAGAGTGTAAATTGCAACGAACAAAGGTGTTTCTTTCTGTTCTTTATTATCGCTATAAAGTTGTTGTTTTATTAATTCAATATACCAATCACAAAAATAATTCCAAGTGAAATTATAGAGTTCTTTAGCAGCATCATTGAAGCGATATTTTTTTAAGTTTTCATTTACAGATTTTACTGTGTTTTGAAGTTTACTTAATATCCATTTTTCAGGAGTATTTAATCTTATTTTTTCAATTGAAAGTGAAGAATTATCATAATTGTCATCAATATTCATAAAGATAAATCGTGTTGCATTCCAAAGTTTATTTAAAAAATTTCTGCCGGTTTCCAATTGTGATTCATCAAATAAAATATCTTGTCCCTTTGGAGCAATGAGCATAATTCCAAATCGTAAGGTATCTGCTCCGTATTTTGCAATAATGTCGAGTGGATCGGGAGAATTTCCCAAAGATTTACTCATTTTTCGTCCTTGACTGTCACGTATTATTCCAGTAAAATATACATTCTTAAATGGAATCTCATTTTGGAATTCTAATCCAGCCATTATCATTCTTGCTACCCAAAAGAAAATAATATCCGGTCCGGTAACCAAATCGTCAGTTGGATAATAATAATCCAGATCAGGATTTTTTTCGGGCCAATCAAGTGTAGAAAATGGCCATAACCACGAGCTGAACCAAGTATCTAAAACATCGTTATCTTGATAAATATTTTTGGAATTACATTTCGGACATTTTTTAGGGTCGGTTTTTTCGGCAGATTCCCAACCGCAATCTTTACAATAAAATACAGGAATTCTATGTCCCCACCACAGTTGACGACTAATACACCAATCCTTAATGTTTTCCAACCAATGATTATATGTTTTCACCCAACGCGGAGGATTGAATTTTATTTTTCCATCGTTTACAACTTTCAGTGCCGGCTTGGCTAATTTTTTCATTGCAATGAACCACTGTTCAGAAAGTAACGGTTCAATCGGTACATTTTCTCTTTCGCTGTATCCTACGCTGTGAATATGTTCTTCAATTTTATCTAATAATTTTAGATTTTCCATCTCTTTTACTACTGCTTTTCGTGCTTTTTCGCGCGTCATTCCAACGAATTGTTTACCAGCATTTTCATTCATTGTAGCATCTTTATTCATAATATTTATGAATTCCAAATCGTGTCTTTTTCCCATTTCATAATCATTTGGATCGTGAGCCGGTGTAACTTTTACTGCACCTGTTCCGAATTCCTTATCAACATATTCATCTGCAATGATTGGAATTTCTCTATTTACGATTGGAAGAATTATTGTTTTCCCAATGTATTTTTTGTAGCGTTCATCGTTTGGATTTACAGCAACGGCAGTATCGCCAAGCATTGTTTCCGGACGAGTAGTAGCAATTAAAATATATTTTGAATTATCATCTTTGAATGGATATTTGAAATACCAGAAGTTTCCTTTTACTTCTTTGTGAATTACCTCTTCGTCTGAAAGTGCAGTGTGTGATACCGGACACCAATTGATTATTCGTTTACCTTTGTAAATTAATCCTTTGTTGTAAAGCTGAACAAATACTTCGCGTACTGCTTTTGATAATTTCTCGTCAAGTGTAAATCTTTCTCGTTCCCAATCACAGGATACACCAAGTTTTTTCAATTGTTTGATAATTATTCCGCCATATTTTTCTTTCCAATCCCAGATGAGTTTGATAAATTTTTCACGACCGAGATCATATCTTGTTTTGCCTTTTGCTTTTAATGCTTTTTCTACGCGAGTTTGAGTAGCAATTCCTGCGTGATCTGTTCCGGGAAGCCATAGCGTCTCATATCCTTCCATGCGCGCTTTACGAACTAAAATATCCTGTAAAGTATTATTGAGAATATGTCCCATTGTTAGCATTCCAGTAACATTTGGAGGTGGGATCATTATTGTATATGGTTTCTTTTTGGGATTTGGTTCTGAATGGAAATAGTTTTTTTCTAACCAATGGGAATACCATTTATCTTCTACTTTTTTTGGATCATAAACTTTTGACAGTAATTTCATATTGATTTTTCTCTTATTTTATGGATTTGGAATTTTTCATATTTATTAAATTTAATAGATTTATATTGAAAAAACAATTTAATGATTATTTTTATTTTTTTAAAAAAAATGTTTAGGTAATTAGAAATAAATGATTAGGTTATAATAAGAAAAATAATTTAATGAGATTAGGTTACTATTGAAGACAACATAATCTAAAAATTAAAGAAGCAAAAATAATGTGCAATAATTTTAATAATAAAAACTTAATTGAAGTTATTTTTATTAGTACACCTAATCTTATGTTAGAGTATATATATAAATATGGTTTGACTAATAAAATATAAATTGTAATATAATAGTATGGCAAAATAATTAAGGGAGATATTATGCGAAAAACAATTGTCTATATTTTAATACTTTTTTTGTTTTTATCTAAATGTGATTATTCAACAAAAAATAATGAAAAAGACAAAAGAGTTCATCCGACAGAATATACATGGACGATTGATACACTTGAATTAAGTGTCGTAAGTTCAAGGTTTCGTCCAACCGATATTTTATATATTGATGAAAATGATATTTATATTTTTGGAGAAAACTCATATTACAACGATGTTTATTGGCATTATGATGGAGAAGAGTGGCGTGATACCACTATTTTAAGCAAGATTCGTGATATTCGGGCTGTTGAGAACATATCGGGTAAGATATATGGTGCCGGAGATACCCAATGGTACCTGCCGGAGGGAGTTGATTATCAGGGAAGCATAGTTTGCTACAACAGTTCCAAATGGCAACAAGTTTTTTATGCGCATGTTGATGGACAAAGAGGAACTATATTTTTTGATATTTGGGGAGATTCAGAGGATAATATCTGGGTTGGCGGTTGGTATGGGCTTCTTTACCATTTCAATGGAGAAAAGTGGACAGATTATTGTCTTTCTGATACTATCTGGATAAATAATTTTTCTGGTGATGATTCAGATGATTTATACGCAATCGGATATTATTTCTATAATGTTGGGATTAATGGTTATTTCCTTAAATGGAACGGCGAAAGCTGGATTATAGAAAATCAATTTCAAAAAAGTCGTGATGAATATCTTTTTCATTCGTTTGGCTTTTTGGATATTTATGTTACCGATGACTACATATATAGTTGCGGAGAGGGCGTTTTTCGCAAGAGACGCGGCGATGAAGAGTGGCAAAAACTTTACCAGGATTCCCAGTCAAAATATTGGGACATCAGCGGTTCCGGTCCGGATAATATATATGCCGTGGGAGAGGGTGGCAATGCAGACTTTTGGGATGGTGATGAATGTTTTTATCTGGATTCCATATATTACCCAGAAATAACCTACAAAAAAGTTTGGACAGACGGAACGCAAGTCATAATTATAGGCTATTCAAACAATACAGCTTATGTTATGCGAGGAAAATAAAAACAAAAGATAAGGAGGATGTACCATGAAAAAGTACAAATTGTTAGTTTTTTTAATCATTTTTGAAGGACTTTTTGCTCAGAGTTGGGAAAAGCCTTACCGACACATAAGTGCAGACCATGACCATAGTAGTAACAATTGCTACGGCTATGCATTGGGACGTGCAGAAGGTAAAACCAGCGGTGACTGTTTTTGTGATCCTGTAATGACGCTAGCCCAGGGAATACCAGAGTGTTATACGTTTAGTACAAATATACTGAATGTAGGTGTTGGTGACATTCTTGCATGGGGTAGCATATTTCTTAATGGCAATCCCCATGGTTATCATAATCCTCATGGGCATGTGGCTTATGTGGTTTATGTACCATCGAACCTAAATATTAATAACATTGGGGATATAAAGGTTGACCAGGTCCCAGGTATAGGTGGTTCTGAAGAAACTGTTTATGTAAGCGAAATAACAAATCAGGGAGATCCTGTCGGTTTTTTTGATGTTCTCAGGGGTAAGACAATTCGAGCCACCCTGGCAAACGATTTTGAAGGTGAGGGCGGTGGTGTAGTTCTGTTACGCAATCCGCTATTAAAAGACGATCATCAATACCACGAAAAAGATCATCCTCATCATGAGTATTGTAGTATTTTAGGCACTCAATTAATTGATATCAAAGCAGTTGATTATCAGGAAATAAATAGTCAAACATATGAATTTAGTCAGTGGCAATTAGATGGGGTTAATTATAGTAATAATATAGAATTGCTATTGGAACAGATTTCACATTCGGTTGTGTATGAGGCAATATTTACTGCATACGTTGAGCCATTAACCGTTGATGTATCTGGTCCGACAATATTGATAGGTCATCAATTTGATAAAAATACCAAGGCACCACAATATCACGCTACCGGAACATGGGAAGCAGATGCAGATGGTGGAATAGGTAATTATGATTATCAATGGTATTATTATGGATATTATGGTTGGACTGAATATTCTGGTGAGATATACTCTACAATGACAAAAACACTCTATTATGACCCTGATGGACATGATTTAAAATGTGTTGTTATTGCTGGAAATGAACAGGAAGAAGATCAAATTCATGTATATGTTACAGGTGATGAACCATTTAAAAAATCATCTATTCCACAGACTATTACATTAGATACAAACTATCCCAACCCTTTTAATCCAACAACAAACATAAAATTTGAACTATCAAAATCTCAGAAAGTAGAAATAAGTGTTTACTCAATTTCAGGGAAAAAAGTAAGAACTCTTGTAAATAATACAATGGAAGCCGGTTACCATACAATCAATTGGAATGCAACTGATGATACCGGAACAAAAGTTACATCAGGAGTTTATATCTATCAGATGAAATGTAATGGTAAAATATTTACTAATAAAATGATTTTAGCAAAATAATATTTTACCAAACTTTCTGGGAATTGATTTTTCTCTTTTTTATGGATTGTGAATTGAATAAAGATTATTCTTCTAATACTAAACTTAAAGCCGTTGTTAATTTTAGAATATTTTTATTTGTAATTCTAAGATCATTGGCAATTTTTCTAGCGATATTATTCATTAACTTATAACCGATTTCGTTATTATTTTCAAGTAATTCTGTAAGATCATTGTTGTAGATCTTGCCGATTACACAATTATCTATTGCTTTTACACTTGCAGATCGTTTTTCTTTATTTTGTACGAAACTCATTTCACCAATAAACGGATAATCTTTGTTACTAAGGCGAATAAAAGATTTCTCTCGTGTGTCCTCATCAGATTTATTAAGTGATAATGTCATGATCTTTGTTATTTCCACTTCACCTTTAATAAGAAGAAACATAAAATCACCGGGTTCACCTTCTTTTATTATTAATTCATTCGGTTTGTATTCTGCTATTTTGATCAAAGAATGAAATTTTTCAATTTGCTTTTTTGTCAAATTATCAAATAGTGAATACTTATTTAAATTCTCAAAATAATTCATTTTATTTTCTCATTTTTAACTTTTATTTATTAAAATAGCTATGTCTTTTTCTTTAATTACATAATCATCATCGGGATTCAGATTGATTTCCATTTTATTTCTTTCACCGAGCGAATGTCCAGCCATTTTAAGTTTTTTTTCTATGTATGCATCTAATTGACTTGTGTCCGAAGAGAGTAATTCTGTAAATGCAATTTGTTCAGATTCATTGAACACACCAATTAAAATCGCTTTTTCTTCTTCTCTAAAATATTCAGAAAGTTCCTTAAATGTTTTTTTGATATAGCTTTTGGGAATATTTTTTCTCACAAGAGTAGTTCCGAATGTCGTATCCATTAATTTTGAAATTGTCTGCGGAACACCGGGCATCAAGACGGATGAAGCAAGAATAAAACCGCTGTATTCGTTTTTTACAAATATTTCATCGGCATTTGCTCTCTTTAAGTGAACACGATTTTCATTGTTTTCTAAGAATACGATAACTGGAATTTTACTTGAAATTGATTTAATTGTCAAGGTTGCAAATAATGTTTTTTCGTCAGAATCTGTCAGTTGAGTTGTCTCGTTAGGTAGAATTATTACTGCTTTTGCTTCCTTGATGTTACTTCTTTTTAAAACAATTTCCTTCGTGTAATCACCTCGTATAAATTTAATTTCCGCATCTTTGAATTTGTAGATAATGTTATTTATCTCATCTTCAGGAAGATTATTAATGAGTGTGATTTTAGAAAAGTTTTCATTTTTGCCAATATTTAATATTGATTCTATTAAATTTTCTGTTGAACTATTCCATCCGCAAATTATTAGATGGCCAAACTGATTTATTTTTTCCAAACCTTTTCCCTCTCTTATTTTTCTTGCAACAAACATTGAAGATATTGTCGCTGTGAATAATGAAACAAAAGAAATGCCGGCAAATATTACAAAAAATGATACCATTCGTGTAATAATATTTTTAGGAACGATGTCGCCATATCCAACAGTAGTCATTGTAACAACTGCCCACCAGATCGCACTAAAAAATGATCCGAATGTTTTCGGTTCCAATATCGTAACAATAGTAGCTCCAATCGTTGCACTGACAAAAATTCCAATAATTATTAAAAAGTAATTATTTTTGAAACCGTAGTTTAGTATTTCTTTTATTTTTTTCATATCTATCAAATTTAATAGATTTATATCGAAAAAACAATTTAATGATTATTTTTATTTTGTTAGAAATATTTGGAAAATTTTAACAAATTGTGTATATTAAAATAATATTAATGGAATTGAATAGGATAAATAGTGATGATAATAGGAAAAGTTATGAGAAATTTATATAGGCGATATCATTGATCATAATCACCAATACAATCACTATAGGTTAATAATTATGAATAAAAAAGATATGTATTATAGAGTAAAATATAGGTAAAATAATGGAATCATTAAAAATTGGAAAGAGTAATATTTTGTCTTCTCGTATTGTGTATGGATGTATGCGTGTTGTTGGAGATAACTCAATCGATAGCCGTGAAAAAGGGAAACAAGCAATCCAAACAGCAATTGAAGAGGGTTATACACATTTTGATCTTGCAGATATTTATGGCGGCGGTAAAAGTGAAGAGTTGTTTTCGGAAATATTAAGAGACAATCCGGAAGTACGGGACAAAATGATCATAACAAGTAAATGCGGAATTAGGGGTAAAAATAATCCAAACGAAAATGATCCAACGCGTTATGATTTTTCAAAAGAATACATAATAAAAAGTGTTGAAGGATCTTTATCCAGACTAAAGACTGATCATCTTGATCTTTTACTTTTACATCGTCCGGATTATCTTTGTAATCCGGAGGAAGTATCCGAGGCCTTTCAAGAACTTAAAGATTCAGGCAAAGTTTTAAATTTTGGTGTCAGTAATTTTAAACCATCTCAAGTTTCCATGTTGCAGTCATATTGCTCCTTTCCATTGTTGCTAAATCAGGTAGAAATAAACATTCACAATATCGATGCACTATTAGATGGCACCTTAGATCAATGCCAAGAGCTAAAAATCACTCCTCAAGCTTGGTGTCCACTTGGAGGAGTAGTTTATCCAGCTTGGGGTAATACATTTTCAAAGGAAGATGAAGCCCGTATCAAATCAGAATTTGATAATCAATCAAAAAAATATAATACTGAAAATTGGATAATAATGCTGGCTTGGTTATTAAAACACCCTTCAAAGATATTACCAATCATAGGAACAACAACGCCTTCACGTATCAAAGCTGCAAAACGAGCATTAGAGATTGATTATAGTAGAGAAGATTGGTATCGACTCTTGGAAGCACGTAACGGCTATCCAGTTCCGTGAAAAACGACAGAATATAAACAGAACAAGTCAATACATCTGAACAAAAACGTGTTTCGGTTGCCTGAAAGTTTTTAATTCGATCAACTGTTTTGTCAATTTCAATATATTTATTAGTTTGCTTAAGAATTATAGTGAGCAAGATGTTATTATTTTTTCATCTCATCAATTTTCCAAGGCAAGATCACAGCATTTTTTTTATCAAGTTCCGGTTTCACTCTCATAAAAGCCATTCCGGCATATTTTTTGGAATTCAGTTTTGAACTTACCCATTTATCATAAGTTGTTTCAAATGTAGAATAATTACTTGTTGATGCTTCTCTGAAATATTTTACTCCATTTTTTTCCACGATCATTAGCATGTGAGCGGAAAAAATATCTTTTTTATTTGCAAATAAAAGTGAAACGATGTCGCCATTGTGAACATTATTTTTTACTTTTTCTAAATACTTTAAAGGAACATAATCAATTGTATTTTTTCTATCCGGTTTAACATATCGCAGATCTTTTATTCCTTTATTTTTGAAAAATTGTCTATGTGAAATAGTTCTTGTCATTTTTTTTGTATATTTTCCGCCAACTAATTTTGAAACATCGTCAAGTAGCCAACTATTTTCCGGCAGCCAATCGCCAATCGTATAATGATTTCTCGTTCTCATTCCGATCATTCCATCTTTGTATCGTATTTGTTGAAGATTGTTGAAAAAATTATCCCAGCTATCTGAAATTGACATTGATAGAACATGTTCGCAATAAACCATACAATTTGTACTGTCAAAATCAACTAACGGATATGATTCAAAAAGGGCATAAGGGCCATCACCTGTAGCTGTCCAGCTGTAAGGCATTCCCAGAAATAATTCTGAATAAAAATTTATTCTTTCTGAAACAGTTAGATTATTTTGACTTTCTGTTTTCAACAATGAATCAATTTCAAAATTTGCCATATTGTAAATCTTTTTTGTATTATTGTTTTCTGCAAACAATAATACTACAATGGAAATTATCACAACAAGTATTTTTTTTATTTTCATTTTGACTCCTTTTTTATCTTATGTTTAATCCATTTAAATATACAAAATTAATATTTAGTAACGAATAAAAATTAACAAGAATTTGTAAGATTTCACGCAAAGATCGCAAAGAAAAAGAATGCAAAGGGAAAAAAATGAATATTATTAAATAATAAATTATTTGATTATTTCGAAAAAAAATTGTAAACTTGAATAAATTAACAATGTTGAGAAAAATAAAATTGTGGGAGGTTTATGAAATTGATTTTAACAATTAACCCGGGGTCAACTACAACTAAAATGGGAGTGTTTAATCGAAGTGAAAAAATTCATGAATTTAAGGTTGAAATGCCGGCTTCGAAAATATCCAAAAAAAATGTAGCGATTGAATTTCCATACCGTAAAGATTCAATTGAAAGATCGTTAAAAGATGTTGACCTTAAAGATCTGGTTGCAGTTGTTGGTAGAGGCGGATTATTAAAACCAATTGAAGGCGGTGTATATAGAGTGAATGATAAATTAGTGGAAGATTTGAAAGAGGCAAAAAACGGTAATCATGCAAGTAATTTAGGAGCGATGCTTGCCGATTATTTTGGCAAGAAATTTGGTGTTCCCGCTTATATTATCGATCCTGTAACAATTGATGAATTGGAAGATGTAGCCAGAATATCAGGTGTTCCGGGTATAGAAAGAAAAAGTAGAGCTCATGCATTGAATATTAAAGCCACTGCTCGAAAAATATGTGATCAAAATAATTGGAATATTGAAAATAATAATTTTGTAGTTGCTCATTTGGGAGGTGGAATTTCTGTTTGTGCTTTAAAAAGATCGAGAATGGTTGATGTAAATGATGCCTTGATCGGAATGGGTCCGTTTTCACCGGAAAGAGCAGGAGCATTGCCACTTCGAGGAGTTATGGATTTAGCATATTCAGGGAAATATACAAAAAAAGAATTAGAAATATTATTTATAAAGAACAGCGGTTTAAAGGGATATTTGGGTACAAATGATGGCAGAGAAGTTAGTAAAAGAATTAAAAATGGTGACAAAAAGGCAAAATTAATATTTGATGCAATGATCTATCAAATTCAAAAGGAGATTGGAGCAATGCTTTCTGTGTGTAATTATAATGTAAAGGCAATTATTATTACCGGAGGTTTGGCTTATAATAAAAATATTCAAGAACAATTAACGAAAAATTTAGAAAAATTTAATATAATATTTTCTCCGGGTGAAAACGAATTAGAAGCAATGGCTGATGGAGGATTTCGAGCAATTGATGGTAAGATAAAAATTAATGAATACAAATGAAATCGGAGGAATGTTTTATGAGATATGCGGATATTTATAAATTGATCAATGTAGAAAAACCGAAGACGATCAATGTGGTTTTCCCAAATTCCAAACCTGTTTACGAAGCACTGAAAGTTGCAACAGACAAGGGACTTATAAAGTCACGCCTGTACGGAATAGTTGAAAATATTAATAAATATACTAAAGAAACTTCACTTAATAATTTTACAATAATTAAAAGCGATTCTCCTGATGAAGCAATTAAAAATGCAATAAAAGATATAAGAGATGGTAAAGGTGATGTGTTAATGAAGGGCAGCATTGCCACTGCAAGTTTTTTAAGTCCTGTTTTGAAGCGAGATACGGGGTTAAGAAAGGGTGAATTACTTTCTCATATTGCTGTTTGCGATACACCCGGTTATCATAAAATATTATTTGTTACCGATGGTGCAATAAATATTGATTTGGATATTGATAAAAGACGAGCTCTTGCCGATAATGCAATTGAATTTGTAAAAAGAATTATTAAACCGCCAATAAAAATAGCATTTGCTGCTATTATTGAAAAATTGAATGAAAAGATCCCTGAAACAATTGAAGCAAGAATATTGGCAGAGGAATTTACAAAGAAGGGATATCTCGCAGAAGGGCCTATTGCGTTGGATGTGATCTATTCTTCTTTAGCGGCAAAAAAGAAACATATTGATTCAAAAATCAGTGGTGATGTTGATTTGATAATTGGTCCGAATATTACCACTTCGAATTTTTTATTAAAACACATGATCCATATTGATAAAGCGGATGTCGGTGGGATAGTTATGGGTGCAAAAGTTCCATTGGTATTATTGTCGAGATCTGATGATTCACGATCAAAATTAAATTCTATTGCATTGAGTTTGGTGTGATGGGAATTTGATAGGCATTTATAGGCATTTAATAGGCATTTATGGGCATTTAATAGGCATTGATTGGAAGTAATGTAGAATGTTTTTAAAAAACCGTTTTACATGTAAATTATTTTAAAGAAAAACATTTGTAATAAAAAAAAATATTATTATATTAATAAGCTTTAATGGAAGTCCCGGAAAGATGACTTGAAAAGTAAAAAAAGTTACAATTTTCTAAAAGGTATAGAGTTGCTTTTTTTAAAATTGGTTGAACTTAAATGAAATAACGGAGGATACAAATTGAAAACATATTCCGCAAAGCCAAGTGATGTAAATCATGAATGGTTTGTTGTTGATGCTAAGGATAAGGTATTAGGAA
>Ga0307992_1001042_pt1 | contig 16733 bp, 18 predicted proteins | sample EllFjometagen133_FD_203162 | JGI IMG/M metagenome (GOLD analysis project Ga0307992, IMG submission 203162) | Marine microbial communities from Ellis Fjord, Antarctic Ocean - #133 | ecosystem: Environmental > Aquatic > Marine > Unclassified | place: Southern Ocean | collected 2014-10-08
TTAACTCAAATACACTTCTTATTCTTTTTCTGTATACTCTCAGTTACTTTGGGATAAAAGAGCCTTTAAAAGGCTAAATATAGCCATATAAAAGAGCCTATTACTCATAGGCTCTTTATTAACTTCTTCTACTTGTATTAAGTATTGGTTGGGGTGGGGGAGAGGTCTTGTTGAAAATGTATTTACAAGTGGCTCAGTTTTGTTGTACTAAATATAGTAAACCTGAGTTTCCTCTAAATAGACTATTAAATACTAGCTCTACTATCTTTTATTTTCCATAAATAATGCAGGTGATTTTTTCGATATATTAAAATGCCAGTTCAAATCTTCATTGTTTTCATGTCTAAACCCAGATATCAACATCACACCTTTAAATTGTCCGTTTGTTAAATAAATACCTGTATCTTCTTCTAAAACATGTTTTAGACCATAAGAATCTCTATCTTTATTAAAGGCTTCAGATATTATAAAATATTTCTTACACCAAGTAATGACTCTTTGTTTAGTTTCATCATCTAGATTCATAAAGTCTGCTGGGCGATTAATCTCATTAAACACTTCATAATACCCCGACCTTGTACTGCCTTCTCTTCTGATTAATGCAGCATCTCTCAGTTTATTAATATAATATTTTGCTCCTTCTTTAGTAATACCTAGTTGAATAGATATCGAATTATAATCTGTATTTCGATTGTTTTCGATCATCTTAAAGATGATTTCATTGTTACTGTTTTCCATAAAGATATCTTCGCTGCTCTTGAATAAGTTTATATGATTAAGGTAGTTATTAGAGGTAGTTATTTGGGTAGTTGTATTTTTGTTTGCTGATAACATTTTTTTATTACTTAATCTTATTGTAAATGAGACCTCATTAGTTTTAAAAAGGGGAGTGTATGTGTCACCTAAATCTTTGTAGTCAGATACAATTTTAGCAAATCCTGAACCTTTATTCTCCATGAGTCTCAGCTTTTCAAAAATGCTGCATAGTACAGAATTTCTTCTTTGCGATATAGTTGTTTCGTCCAATCTGCTAAAACCTACATTCGTTCCATGAAGCATCGAACCTGGTGACGTTATTTCAATTTTATCTTTAAAACAATCTATAATGATTTCGTTTCCATCAATTGTATAATCTCTATGTGCCATCGAATTCACTATAGCTTCTCTTAAGGAAAGGTCAGAAAAAGAGCCGAAATCAACACGCCTAGCATCTGTTTTATTTCCTCCGAACATGTAATAGGGTACATTATGTATATAATCAATTGCTTTGTAGAGTAAATCAATAAGATTTGCATTATACTTCTTGCTATCTAAATATGCTTTGCTCCCTTTAGTTTCGCCTGGCCATGTAGTACAAACTATATTAGCGTTTATATATAATGAGGAGTCTGAAAACAATAAACCTCCAATTGTTAAAAAGTTTTCTACATTAACTAAACCCATACTTTTCAATGTTTTATCTGTAAGGTTCTCGTTGTTGTGAGTTTTTTTGTATTCTTCTTCTAGCCCTTTAAAACTTACTTCTTCTCTTTTAAGGCCGACAACTGTCTTATCGTACTCATATTTTTTTGTACTCAACGCTAATTTCAATATTTCATTTGTTGTTGCAAAGTTTGTTTGTCCATCTCTTCTTATATATATTTGATTTCCATTTTGCTTATCTGCAAAGAAAATAATTCCGAATTCGTTTTTATATATTATAATATCCAGGATATATTTTGATTCAGTATTAATTATGGATATCTCATATTTTGGTAAAGGGGTAATATTTGAAAAAACACTATCATTAATGGTTCGTTTTAATTTATCTATATCAGCCTTATTAAAGGGGTAGATATATCCATTATCATCGACACCCACATAAATATGACCTCCTTTTGAATTTGCAAATCCACAGATCGTTTTTAGCCATCTCTTATCTTCTTTAGGATTAATATGCTTTTTGAATTCATGAATATTAGATTCGAATAGAACACCTTCAATTAATTGATTAATTTTCATACAAATCACCTCAAAGGTAGTATATCACAATCCAATAAGGTAGTCAATAGGGTAGTGGGCATAACCGCGTATTCTGTGGATCAAAATTCTTTTTTACTAATATCTTCTGTGTGCTTTATTAAAAACTCGATTTCTATTATGACCTTGTCTACATAATATTGATCGTTTTTTATATTATCCATAAATTTTAACTCCGTCTCCTAATATTTCGTTTAGTAAAGAAGGGTTACCTTCCAGTGTAGATAGTGTAATAACTTCAACTTTCTTTTTCAATTCTATTCTTAATTGTTCCACGAGACCGTAAAATTTCATTCCTGTAATTGAAGTTGATACTAATAAATCTATATCACTAGTTTCAGTAGCAGTTCTTTTCGCATATGATCCAAAAATATAACAATAACTTACATTGTAATTAGACAAAACAGATTGAACTATATCTTTAATCTTATCAAGTGAAAGAAGTCCATGTTCCTCATCAATCAATCCATATTTTTCTAATTTTTCTATTATGTACATATACTTAATAGAATTTTTTTTGGATTCATCATTTTCATAATTTACGTATGTTCTTAATGGTATATTCATTAGTTCAAAAGCTTCTTTTTGAGTTAAATCTAGAGATTTTCTTAGTTCCTTAATAGACATACTATCACCACCTACTAACATTATAAAATAAGTTGCATATAACTTTAATTAGAAAATGCAATATTGCATATAATTAATTTATATGTACGCAATTATTGCATTTAATTAATAATTAAATATCCATGTTTTTGAAAATAACTTTAATATAATTATTTTTCATGCTTTGCTTTCATTTCATTGATAAACAGTGGTCCATCAACTTTTTTTGAAAGGGTATCTTTATCTTTTAAAGAATCATTAATCAACTCAATCATTTGATTCTTAGCAATCTCTCTTTCATATACATCAATACTCATAATCACCATAGATCCATAACCATTCTTTGTAACAAATACAGGTTCATTGCTCTCTTCTACATATTTGGAAATGGTTGCTGTATTTTTTAAGTCTCTTATTGGTATAATTCTTGGCATATTTCAAACCCCCTTTATATATCGTGGTATTATTATACCATTTTTATGGTATTTACTTTATGGTATATGTAAAAAAGATGAAAATTGTTGTTAAAAACATTGTCCATCTAAAATAATTTGTTTGTATTTATATATTTTCCTTATTAATACCTTTTCAATATATCATGATGACCAATATCTAACATCACAATTAAATATTCTCCCTGATATATCCAAATAACTCTTATGGACATATTAATGCTTGATTCATAGAGAATGCTACTCCCCTTAATTCTTTTGCTTCTAAGACTAGGGTGTTTTTGATTTTCAATAAATATATCTAGTTTTTTTATAAAATTGTTGTTTCTCAATCATCTTAATTTCTTGAATGATTTCTTGAATTCTTTAGTAATACTATTTGATATTTCATTACTTAGTTTTTCTATCGTTCTTTGTTTTCTCATATTCTTCATCGGATTCAAGATACTTGATAGCTTCTTCAACAGAAGAAAAAGGTCCTTCAGTATATTTATCGGGATTCTCATTAATTGTCATTATAGACTTTTCAAGCTTTTCTACATATGCTTTTGAATAAATAGCTACCGGCTCCATATGAATAACACCTTTACTATAATTTATTTCAAGGTGATCTCCTTCTTTTAAGTTCATAGCAGAAACAATATCTTTAGGTATTGTAATTTGTGATTTCTTTCTCAATTCAACGATCATAATTTCCCTCTCATTCATATTTTCTTACTTTCTTACTTTCTTACTGAATATTATCACATATATATAAATATTTCAATCGCAAATGGATAAAAGCGCTAAAAAGAATCCTAGTACCTTCTTGGGCCTCTGGGTTCTTCTACTAATTCCTTCATATCACTTGGATTAATTTTTTCTTGAAGGGTTTGGATGTAGTCTTTGATGTGGTCTTCGGTAAACCGGTACTTGTTGCCAATGAGGATTCCTTTTAGGAGCCCTTTTTTAATATGTTCGTAAATAGTACGCGGTGATAGTTGAAGGAACTCAGAGACATCGTGGACGGAATAACATTGTAGCTTATTTGTATTCTTTATCATCTTCTTTTACCCCCTTGAATAGGTTTCCGCTAATGCGCTCAACGGATTGGTCGGTAATTCGGAATACATTATGTGCGTATATTAGCGTTGTTGATATATTTCGATGACGCAAAAGCATCTGTGTAGCTTGAATGCTTCCTCCTGATTCTAAATTAAGAACGGCACAGGTATGTCTTAAAGAATGTGGGGTTACTTTTTTAGAATACAGTTTTGTATCTACGAGCAACTTCTTAATGGCATGTTCAATCGCATATGGTGATAGCTGATCATTATGATTATAATTGTGATGATTAGTGAATAGATATGGATTCTTATCACTACGCAAGAACAAGTATTCATCAATCACTTGTTTTACTTCGTCTGACACTTTTACAAATTCTTCTTTCACATGTCTACCTTTCCCATGGATATACAGGACTTCTAGACCTCTATATTTTCTAAAGTCCGATTTCAAAGCCCTAGAAACTTCAATGACACGCAGACCCGTCGTTATCATTAATAGAACAATACAGTAGTTTCTTTTCCCAACAATAGTGGTGGCACGCTCTTTGGCAGTTGTTGCGAGGAATTGTGCTTCTTCTAATGTCAGAGGTTCTTTTGCGAAACTTGTATTATCAGACTCATTTCTGATTCCTTCAGAAATATCGTATAGGTACTTTTCATCCAATGCAAACTCACGAACAGAGAGGCGCAGCCACTTATAGAAATTCTTTAGCACAATCACTCGTTTTCTCACAGTTCTATATGATAATTTCTGATTTAACATAAATCTCTTATATTTGATGATAGTAGAACGCTTTGGTTCTTTGATATTGTTGCGTTTTAGATAAATGATATATCGATTGATATTACTTTCATACGCTTTTACCGTTCTTGGGTGTAAATCAAGATTATCTAAATATAGATCTCTCATTTCATCTAACGCATGTTCCTTCAGCATAACTCACCACCTAATTAAAAAGACCCTCTCATAACATATTACTGTTAAGAAGGGCCTTTTACTTTATTTAAGTTTGATTGTTTGATGCAATTTAGCAATAATTTAGTATTTTGGCTTTTATATCAGTACTGTATCTTTGTAATTCTTTTTTAAGTTAAATGAGAATTAATATATTCTTTATATGAATCTTCTGTTACAGTATCTGAATATATACCAGTTACGCCTATATCTAAATATTCTTGCATACATTCACATGAATTAACTGTATGTACGAAGACAAATCTATCAAGATTGTTAATATTTTCTATATATTCAATGTTCATAGATTTTATTCTTTCTGTACTAACAGTTAGAATTACAATCTTTCTATGATTTTCTAAAAATGTATATACTCCGTTGTTTGAAGCTGTTGTTTTATATAGAGTATATATATAATAATCAAAATTATATATCTCATCAACATCTAAGTACATCTTTTCATTATATAACTGCGGTATAAAGTGATGTAGCAAATCAATATCTATTTCTTCTGCATCACTTAATATTTTATTAAAAAACTTTTCATAATTCGCTTCTTTTGTGTCTAAAACAATATAGACATCTTGATATTCAGTAGAAATCAAATTAAGGAGGTTTTTATATGTTATTCCAGTATATAAGTTTCTTATTTTAGTTTGTTCAAATTCCTCTAAGCTCATACGGTTATTTGAAGAATACTCACTTCCTAAATCACCCCAATAATGCACACCAATTAATTCATCATCAGATGAGAAGCTGAAATCAATTTCAAATATTCTTGTACCTGAATTATAATGCTCAATAAAAGATTCTAAAGAGTTTAAGTATGTTTCTCCGCTAATCGCACCACTAGCATGGGCTATAATACAATATTGATCTAAGAAATCAGTATTAATTATAGTTTGTTGTGTTGTCCCCTTTTGTTGTGTTGTTTCCTTTTGTTCAGTAAAATCATTGGTACAACCACCAATTAATACAAAAACACATAGAAGTAAAATTAGTAGTAACTTTTTGTAGTAATGAACCATTGTAATTATCTCCTTCTAATAGTAATAAATTTTGAAAGTTCTAATACTTATTTTTGTTATAACTCTTATTTCTATTATTGATAGTCCCTTGATTAATACTAACCATTAGCAACTACCAGTATAAGTATTACTATAAAGATACTTGATATTATTACTATCTAAACTAATGCCTTTAAAAATGCATGTCTTAGCAATATATTTTAAGTGTTCTGTTTGTTTAACTTATAAATTAAAGTCTAATTCATATTCTTCAAAGTATACTTTTTCTATAGATTTGAATCTATCGTTATAGAAGTATTTTTCAATCTAAAAGCATTATAACACTTCATACTTTTCAAATATATAGATACCTCAATATTTAGAAAACTTTTGACTTATATAAAAACAACTAAAAAAATAAATTCTAGTTAATTGTTTTGTTTTATATTTTTTAAATATTATATTTATTTTTCTATAATATGATTTATTGTTTAATAGATAGTGCAAATGCTCGCCTTATTGCTACATTCATAACTGTATGTAACACAAATTATTTATCTATAAATCTACATACTATGAATTATTAACCATATGCATTAACCATTAAAAAACTATACAGTATTTTTTTGTCAAACAATAATAGGTATTTGTACAGTTTTGATTTAGTGTTTTATAAGTAAGCGTCAAATCATGAGTACCTACACTTAACTTTTGATAAATAGTATAATACTTTCAAATATATATTTGGAGGTGTTTTTTTGTGAAGGAAAAAAATTAACTCAAGATGAAATGCTTGAATTTGCTAGAGCGTAAGCGTCAAATCATGAGTACCTACACTTAACTTTTGATAAATAGTATAATACTTTCAAATATATATTTGGAGGTGTTTTTTTGTGAAGGAAAAAAAATTAACTCAAGATGAAATGCTTGAATTTGCTAGAGCGTATAAGAACAGTGGTTTATCCATAAAAGAATTTACAGACATAGAGGACATAAATTCTTATCAATTACATTATATTCTTAAAAAGTTTAAAATGAGACCTATAGATGATCGAGAAAAACAGTTCATTGAGGTTAAAATGGATAGACAAATTACTAATTCTATTCCGATAAAGTTAATGTACGAAAAGTTATCAATTGAAATCTCAGATAACTTTAACGAGGACTTGTTATTAAAACTATTAAAAGTAGTTGATCAAGTTGTTTAACTTAAAGGAAATTGTAAATGTATACCTAGCAGTTGGTCCAACTGACCTAAGAAAATCTATTGATGGATTGGTTGTGATTGTCCAAACATCTTTTAAACTAGATCTTTATCAGAAAAGTTTGTTTGTCTTTTGTAATAAGGCTAGTAATAAAATCAAAATCATTCATTTTGATAATGGTTTTTGGTTATATTATCGCAGACTGGAAAAAGAAAAGTTTAGATGGCCGATATCATCAAAAGAAACCATTAATATAAATTACAGTGAGCTTGAATGGTTACTAAATGGTCATGAATTGAGATTAGAAAAACGTAAGTTTAAACAAATTAAAGAACGTGTATTTTACTGAAATATTAATCAAATAAACCGCTAAATGCCTTGCTATTTAGCGGTTTTAATGGTATAATAATAGAGTAAAAATCACTTGAAAGGTTCACTCAAAATGACTAAAAATATTGATGAAATATCAAATGAAAATAAAGAATTAAAAGAATATATTTCTTCTTTAAAAACTATCCTAGCTGAAAAAGATGCTGAAATAAGTTTATTAAAAGAGGCGATGATTTTGTCAAGAGCTAAAATGTTTGGCTCTAGTTCTGAAAAAACGGCTAAAGGCCAATTGGCTTTAGAGTTTTTTGATGAAGTTGAAAAAGAATCTAGTCTTAATGCCACCGAGCCTACCATTGAAAGAGTGATTAGAAAGAAACGTAAATCTAGAACAGATAATATAAGTCATTTAGAAACTGAAATTGTTGAATATACTTTACCTGAAGATAGCCTTCTTTGCCCAAAATGTGAAACCCCTTTAAAGAAAATAAGTGATCATACAAGAGAAACTATTAAAATATATAAAAGAGTCATTCGTTCCCTAGAAAAACAAGCTGTTTATTCATGTCCGAAATGTGAAACGATTGTTAAGGCATATATGCCTAAACTACCGATAGAAGGCTCATTAGCGAGCGCTAGTGCTCTTTCACAAGTAATCGTAGATAAATACGCCAATGGTGTCCCTTTCTATAGACAAAGCCAAGATTATGAAAGAGTCGGACTTAATTTAAGTCGCCAGACTTTAACAAACTGGGCGATGAAGTCTAGTGAGTTGCTTGATATTGTTTATCAGGCAATGAAAAAAGTTCTATTAAGTAAAAATATCTTGCATGCAGATGAAACGACTGTTCAAGTATTAAAAGAATCTGGTAAACCTGCGAAGAGTAAGTCATATATGTGGTTATATAGAACAGGTAGATTAGATACACCGATTGTCATCTATGATTATCATCCAAGTCGTAGTGGAAAGATTCCTAAATCGTTCTTAAATAACTTTGAAGGTTATTTACATGTGGATGGTTATGCTGGATATCAAGCAGTAGAGAATGTTACATTAGTTGGTTGCCTAGCACATGTGAGAAGGTATTTCTCTGATGCTTATAAGTTAATCGAAAACGCAGAGAACGTGGGAGAAACTGGTACCGCTAAAGGGCTTAAATATTGCAATAAACTATTTGCTTTAGACAAAGAATCTAAAACGTTAGATATTGATCAACGTTTTACTTTTAAACAAGAAAAAATCAACCCTCTATTTGATGAATTCTTAACTTGGGTTAAAAATGCATCGATTGATGCGTTACCACAATCAAAATATGGCAGGGCTTTGAAATACGCAATGAATCAATTACCGAATGTGATGCATTACTTAGAAAAAGGTGAACTTGATATTGATAATAATTTAGCTGAAAGATCTATCAAGCCTTTTGTTATTGGCAGAAAAAACTGGTTATTTAGTAATACAGTTCCTGGCGCAGATGCATCTGCTAGATTATACAGTATTATTCAAACATGTATTTTGAATAATATGAATCCTTATCTCTATCTTAACTCCACTTTAACTAAATTAGCTAACATGACCATCAATCAAGATTCTGATATTGAAAGCTTGTTGCCATGGATGTTTGTTGAAGAATGAATTTTAATAATATTGATCTTAGCCTTAATGCCTTTAACGGTCATTAGGGTTTTTATTTTGTCAAGATACTTATGATTTGACGCTTACGGTTATACTTGTAACATCAGAATGTCCTAAGTTAAATCTATCAAGAACTGGCAAGTCAATTGAAGTAACGTTAGTAATTTTTGTTGATGCTGTTCTAACAAATTCTTTTTTATCATTCTAGATGTTGAACTTTTATATACATTTATGAATTTTGATATTTCACTATTCGGATGCGCTCTAAATAAGATGTGCACATGATCTTTGTCACAATTGAATTCTTCAAGTATAATATTATAGTTTGTTCCAATTTCAATAAATCTATTCTTTGCGTATAATGTTATTTCATCATTTAGTACTTTTCGTCTATATTTAATTGACATTATCAAATGATAATACAATTTGAACACTGAATGATTATTACTATCATATTCCATCTATTTATAGACCTTTCTATACTTATTACTTATAATACTATTATAACATATTTAGCTATATTTTTCCAGGTGCTATTCTTTATTTAATTGACTAAAAAAGTCATCAATTCATCCCCCACTTGATTTGCTTTTCTCAAACTGAAGTAGGAGCATTCTTGATATTTTTAGGTAAAAATTCTTACAAAAAAAAGCATCATTCTTTTTAGGAATAATGGATCTTCTTTTTCTTATTTAGTTACTATAGCAGCCAACTTGAAAGTAAGCTTAATACAGGTAATCTATATGCTTTTTTCTAATACTTCGTTGATCTGACTAATAATCTCAAGGCATCTCTTTCTTGATAGTTTAAACTCTTTAGCTATTTCAAGTAAATTATCTACTGATGGGTTCCCATATCCTAAAACAGTCATTTCATGCTCAAACTTATCTTTTGTACAAGTAATATCATAAAATGGTGATAACTGATAGCTCTTTTGTGATTCATTATAAATAAATGCCATATTTTTACCATGATCATCTTTATTTTGAAATAGTATATTAAAACACATCCGTCTGTATGCCTCATAAAGTTGTTCATGATTATGACATATCAAAGATGTCACTTGAAATAAATGAGTATAGTCTAGGTTTGGTACTCGGTGTGTTGTTTCTAGTATAGATGCTAAAGAAATCATATGTACTTTCTTACTTCCGACTCGGTCAAACCTTTTTGAGCCAAAATACCCATCAGTTATATTAGATTGAAACAACTTATATTCATTGACGTTAATCTTAGATCTTTTCGCAAGCTCATTGGCCTCAATTTCTAATGTCCCAATCCCAATCCCAATTGGGTCCATAGATGAAGGGAACTTAACAATCCACTCTTCTTTATCAATTAGCAGATGGGCCTTAGGTCTAGCACCACCACTAGCGCCACCTAGTTTATATAATTGGTCAATGTCTGCTTTATCTGTTTTGGCACTTAAAATCTTGCTTATCTCTTCAGCAATTTTATCTAGGTCTAATGTAGCTATACTCTTCTCTTCAAACTGCTTAGGTTCATAACAAAGGGCACCTAAGCCATTTTCTCCAATGAGTGATAATCTTGTCAATGCAGACAAATGATCATAGTTTATACCTTTAGTCATCAACATCCTTCTAGAGAGCAACTCACCCCAACCATCCGGTAGCGAGTCATTAAAAACACCAAAAAGCCCAGAAAAATGTTTTGATTTAGAAATAAATACTTCATCACTTAAAGGCAGTGATATCGGCGAAATAGAAAAACCTTCTTTAACCCATAATTCATCATACTGAAATGCAATAGATGAATTATTTAATTCCTTTAAAAAGCCTACAGTAATACCGTTGTATTTTACAATTAACTGTTCTACTTTTATATTCATCTTCTTATGTCCTTTATAATAGGATGCTTAAATAACTCATTAAAATCCTCTAAACAGCCTATGACTGAACAAAGTCTTAATAAGGCATGTAGTGAAATCTCACCACTAGTTTCAAATCGTCTGATCGAACCGTAACTTACACCTGATCTAATACTTAGGTCTTTTTGTGTAAATCCCGATTCTTTTCTTCTTTTTTTAAACCTTTCTACGATTGTGCTTTTTATGGTTTTTTCAGTCACTACGGAAACAAAATCACTTATATCAAATATATTTTTCATAGTGCTCACATATTAGCATATAGTGCATTATATGTCAATAATTGCTAATATATTGACACTAATTATTTTTTACTATGATGTTAGAAAATGAAATACAATATAAATGTGCATTATAGATTGTATTTGTTATGCAAGTTGGATCAATAACAGTATGCGATATGGACAATCTAAACTTAAAAAATTAAAAACAATATAATGTCCAAATTCAGTTGTTTTTTTACATTTAATCTTTCAACAAATTAAATAATTGTACATTCTTATAAATTACTTCTTTACCCAAGCGTTCTGATAAAATAAAACCTTCTGCTTCCAATGTTTTTAAATATTTGGTCGCTGTTGCTCTTGAAATATTTAGGCTTTCTCTAAAATATTCGTTTTTAGTATACAAAAACGAGAATAGGTGTTCAACTATTCCAAACCTGTATATATCTGGCAATTTTCGCTTCATTTCATCTTTAGTCATTTCAATAGAATTATTTATTGACATGATTAGTTCAATTGTAGCTTTGGAAGTTTCTGTTATTCCTTTTAATATATACATAACAAATTTAGGAATATTATTGATATTTTCATTACAAATTTTTAACAAGTGATAGTACTCGTTCTTGTTCTCAATAATGTATTTACTTAAATACAGAATTGGTTCTTGAATTTTCTCTTTAAGAACTAGATATAAGATATTCAAAATCCTTCCTGTTCTTCCGTTCCCATCATAAAAAGGATGGATGCTTTCAAATTGGAAATGAATAAGTGCCATATTGATTAAGGAATCATATTCCGATTCAGAATTGATATATTGTTCTAAGTTAAACAAATATTCTCTAATAAGTTTCTCATTTTGGGGTGGAGTATGAACGATTTCTTTTGTAACATCATTCATTATCACAGTCCCGGGAAGTTTTCTAATTCCTCCCTTGTTTTTCTCTATTTTTTCTTGGATTTCCACTAAGGTATTTGTACTAATTAATTGATTATTTATTATTAGTTGTAATCCATGTTCAATAGCCTTTTTATAGTTCACAATCTCTTTTGGTTTACCACCAGATGATTTTTTTGAAACAATCTCTTTGAAGATTTCATCATATGTCGTAATTATGTTTTCGATTGCAGATGAATCCTTGGATTCACTGATTAATATTAAGCTTAATATTAATTTGGGATTTGGCAAAAGATTTAGTATACCTTTTAGTTCACCAATATTATTATTAGCAATACTTAGTTGTTTCAATATTTCTACTGTATTAAGATTGACAGCATATGGTAAATTATACACGTTATCACCTCGTGACTAAAATTTTAAATATTTTATCCTTGATGACATTTTAGCATGCATTATTAGCCATGTCAAGCGTTCGAGGATAATTTATGTATATTTTTATCCTCTAAAATTAAAATTGATTATTTTTATAGTCACCTCTTACAACCATGAGCTTCTTATTCTGTCTCTCTCCACAATTCAATCATAAGCAGATAAAAAGCACTCAAAAAGCCTTTCTAATAACGCCTAGGCTCTCTATCTTCTTCTACTAATTGTTTCATGTCAGTTGGGTTAATTTTTTCCTGTAGGGTTTGTATATAATCTTTGATGTGGTCTTCAGTGAAACGATACTTGTTGCCAATGAGGATTCCTTTTAAGAGTCCTTTCTTAATGTGGTCGTAAATAGTACGTGGTGACAGTTGAAGGAACTCAGAGACATCGTGGACGGAATATAATTGAAGCTTATTTGTATTCTTTATCATCTTCTTTCACCCCCTTGAATAGGTTTCCGCTAATGCGCTCAACGGATTGGTCGGTAATTCGGAATACATTATGTGCGTATATTAGCGTGGTTGAAATATTTCGGTGCCTTAAAAGCATCTGTGTGGCTTGAATACTTCCTCCTGATTCTAAATTAAGAACGGCACAGGTATGTCTTAAAGAATGTGGGGTTACTTTTTTAGAATATAGTTTTGTATCAACGAGTAACTTCTTAATAGCGTGTTCAATCGCATATGGTGATAGCTGATCATTATGATTATAATTGTGATGATTAGTGAATAGATATGGATTCTTATCACTACGCAAGAACAAGTATTCATCAATCACTTGTTTTACTTCGTCTGACACTTTTACAAATTCTTCTTTCACATGTCTACCTTTCCCATGGATATACAGGACTTCTAGACCTCTATATTTTCTAAAGTCCGATTTCAAAGCCCTAGAAACTTCAATGACACGCAGACCCGTCGTTATCATTAATAGAACAATACAGTAGTTTCTTTTCCCAACAATAGTGGTGGCACGCTCTTTGGCAGTTGTTGCGAGGAATTGTGCTTCTTCTAATGTCAGAGGTTCTTTTGCGAAACTTGTATTATCAGACTCATTTCTGATTCCTTCAGAAATATCGTATAGGTACTTTTCATCCAATGCAAACTCACGAACAGAGAGGCGCAGCCACTTATAGAAATTCTTTAGCACAATCACTCGTTTTCTCACAGTTCTATATGATAATTTCTGATTTAACATAAATCTCTTATATTTGATGATAGTAGAACGCTTTGGTTCTTTGATATTGTTGCGTTTTAGATAAATGATATATCGATTGATATTACTTTCATACGCTTTTACCGTTCTTGGGTGTAAATCAAGATTATCTAAATATAGATCTCTCATTTCATCTAACGCATGTTCCTTCAGCATAACTCACCACCTAATTAAAAAGACCCTCTCATAACATATTACTGTTAAGAAGGGCCTTTTACTTTATTTTAGTTTATTGTTCATAAAATTAACAATAATTTTAAGCTTTTCTAAAAACTGATATAGATTTGTTAGATATATATATTCTATTTTGTATTTGCTTTTACCCAATCAAGGAGCAATTCATATGACATTTCTCCGCTCGCTACTGAAAAACCAACACGAATTACTTCTGCATTTACCGGCTTGTATGAAACATCATGAAAGCGAAGAAACACAGCTAGCATATGCATTGCTATTCTTTTATTTCCATCAATAAATGCATGATTTGAATTTAATGAGAAACATAGTCTCGCACCTTTTTCAATCGTTGTAGAATACAATTCTTTTCCATCAAATGTTTGGTAGATTGATTGAACTGACGAGTCTAAAAGTCCAAAATCTCTAATTCCTTTTGAACCACCAGATGTTTGAATGATTCTTGTATGAATGGAAACAACTAATTCGGAGGTGAATATCATTTTGCCAATTTTTTGTATGCTACTTCATACTCATTAAGCAAATTTTCAGAAATAAACTTTATTTTCATTTTTTCATATTCTTTAACAAAATCTTCTCCCATTTTTTCAATATCAAATAATACAAAAGCTGGTTTGTTTCTTTTGAATATAACTGTATCTCCATATTTTTGTGCTGTTTTAGCAACTTTATTAAAATTTTGATTTGCTTCAGTCATACTGACAATTCGACTCGATGTGATATACATGCTTAAACACCTCCATTAATAAATATAGTATACTATATAAATAGGCTTTTTTCAACCTATTTTAATTTCTATTTTTTCGTATATAGTTTCTGAACTAAATCCTTATAACGAAGAAAAGACAGATATTTAAATCTGATAGATAGTTATATTTTTTTGAATTATTTAGCTCTTTCTTAGATGCGTAGATTGCTACTTCTAAGTCTATTTGATTCTTAGCGTATAATATTGATATCTTCTTTAACCAATCAAGATAGGAAAATTTATATTAATAGCTTTAGCTACTTCTTTTAGTTTTGGTTCATAACTAGGGTTAGGTAATCTTATATCAAATGGTATTCCATCTTTTAGAATGATTTGTTTTAGGAATAGTTCAATCGCGGTTGATGTATTAATACCCAATTCATTTAGTATTCCTTATGACTCTAGTTTCACAGCTTCGTCTACTCTGACATTAATGGCCACTGTCTTGGCCACAATTATCACCTCAATATATAAATTGTACACAAATGTGTTACAATATCAAGTTCATTTTAAAAATAATGTCAATCAGATTGTATATATGCAAAAAGACTCAATTCCAGTATTTAGGAATTGAGTCTTATTAATTATATATTTTGGTTATTTGTAGCTATTCTGTTATATTAAACATTTCAATTAATATAGGTGCGTTCTCAGCTACTCCAGTTAATGGAAGCGCTGATACAACATCTATATATTCTTAACCATTAGCATTAACAAGTATAAGTATTGCTATAATGATACTTGATATTATTCCTATCCACGCCAATACTTTAAAGAAGAACATTGTCTTCGCTATAGATTCTAAATGCTCTGTTTGTTTAACCTGAAGATTAAAGTCTACTTCATCTTCTTCTAAGTATACTTTTTCTATAAACTTGAATTTATTGTTATAGAAGTATTTATTAAACACTGTGTCAGTATCACTCTGATATTTTTTAGCTACTATACCTTTAGGTAGCGGTTCGCCTTCTTTGACAAGGTTGTGAAGAGTTTTTACTTCTTCTACATCTACAACCTCAATATCTTCCTTAGTAATTGCACCAGGTAGCTCTTTATCAAATAATACTAATTCTGTATATTTCTTGATAAGAGCTTCATCCGTTACTTCAAAAGATTCAAAGTATGGAATGTTCAGTTTCGTTAACTTCTTTTTTGATTTCATGTATTTTTTCATAAATCCACCCAACTGTATATTGACATATATCTTAAATCATTTAGATTATAACATCTTACTCTTATAAATGAAATATAAAGTCGTGTTTTTATTGTATAATTCATTATAGTTTCGATTCTAACAATTCGAATCGTTAGATTGTTATCCAGTACAAGGAAAAAATAGACAGCCCTAAAGTGACTTCCATTTTGAGGACGCTTAATTAAACAGACCCTCTCATAACAGAATGTTGTTAAGAGAAATCTTTTAATTATTCATTATTGTTTTTTTTGTATATAACGTTATAATATTTATATAACTTGAATGGGGGATGATTAAAAGTGTTTTTAACAGTAATAGGATTTTTAGTTACTTTGGTTGCGGCGTACTATTGTTTCCATTATACCGATGATATTTTACGGTTACAAGACAGATTCCGTATTCGTGGTGATAGAGAGTATACAGATCTCGCTATATTCGGAGTAAAACTTACTGGTGTTTTCTGTCTTATTTTATCTGCACTCTTTGTATATGGTTTTTTCAAAATTCTATCTGTTACTTAATTATTTATTATTTAGGTCTGATTGGTTAAATTCATTTAATATTTGAAATTTTATAGCTAAAGAAAAGACTCAATTCCTGTGAATTGAGTCTTATTTATTGTTATTATTCTTAAATATACATTGCAGTATTAATTCTAATGTTTAATAACAATAGAAAAGACAGACCTGAG
>Ga0307992_1001043_pt1 | contig 16730 bp, 21 predicted proteins | sample EllFjometagen133_FD_203162 | JGI IMG/M metagenome (GOLD analysis project Ga0307992, IMG submission 203162) | Marine microbial communities from Ellis Fjord, Antarctic Ocean - #133 | ecosystem: Environmental > Aquatic > Marine > Unclassified | place: Southern Ocean | collected 2014-10-08
GGGGTATAATTTATTATATAGTTTTAAGATAAATTTATGTTGATTGAATTTTGTCTACCTGTATATAACGAAGAAAAAATATTAGCTGAAAATGTGGCTACTCTCTTAGAATATTGTAAGAGGAAGAACTTTTCTTTTAACTGGCATATAATGATTGTGGTTAATGGTTCAAAAGATGATTCGGCTAAGATTGCTAGAGAGTTAGCCCGGATGTATCAGGAGGTTTTTTTTATGGAAATAGAACAAGATGGTAAGGGTCGGGCGGTCAAGCAAGCTTGGCAATCTAGTCCAGCAGACATCTTTGTTTACATGGATGTAGATTTAGCTGTTTCTTTAGAAAATTTGGAAGTTTTGTTAGATGCGGTTATTAGACAAAATTATGATTTAAGTTTAGGATCTAGACTATTGCCTAAGTCCCAAACTAATCGTCCCTATTGGCGTAGTGTATCTTCGGTCATATATAATCACATGTCTAGAGCTTTATTAGGGCATAGATTTTCTGATTTGCAATGTGGATTTAAGGCCATTAGGAGTTTAGTAAGAGATAAGATAATAGATAAGGTCGAAAATGACTATTGGTTTTTTGATACGGAATTAGTAATCTGGGCACATAAAGCAGGGTTTAAAATAAAAGAAATTCCTGTGCATTGGCAGGAGAATCGTTATCAAAAAAGAAAAAGTAAAATTAATGTATTTAGAGATTGTTGGCAATTTATATTAAAATTGATTCAATTAAGAGATAAAATAAAAACCCCTTTTTAAAAGGGGTTTTTATTAATAGTATTATAATTAAGGAAGGTATTTTTTTAATTCTTTTTCTTTTTCTCTAGCTTTACGACGTTCAGGAATTTTTTTGATTTGTTTAACTATGAAGACAAGCCATACAATTATAATTAGAGCCCAGATTAAGAACCAGAAACGAGCAGAGAAAAAAGCGATAGTCTCATAGTTAAAAAACATTAGGATTAAACCAATAAACGCATTGGTTAAAGAAAAATTAAATAGTTCTTGCCAAGTTTTTTGGTAAGGATTTTTTTTCTTTTTTAATCTGGCGAAAACAAAAACAGCTATCACAAATATAACTACGAGTCCAGTTAATAAATTTTCAAATAATGGTAGAAGGGCTGGTGGTTGTTTATCAAACCAGAAGTTCCCGGTAAAAAGGTTTTGCATAGTTTTAGACTTTAGTGAATATGAGGCCGTAATGGTATTCTCCAGCAACGAACTCTTTTTCTAATTTTAGACTTAATTTAGGGGCTGCGTCAATGATTGATTCTTTCTTTACTCTTTTTTCTGGCTGAGGGCCAAAAGGCAAGGATAAGTTTTTCCATTCTACTATAACGACTTTTCCTTTAGGCTTCAGGAGTCTAACAGCTTCTCTTAGTATGTCAGCACGTTTTTCTGATTGGTTTAAGGTATTAGCTAATAATACTGTATCTAAAGAATTACTTTCAATTTTAGTAGCTTTAAATATTTCTAGATTACTCCAAACAGTTTGTATTTGGCCAAGATTATCTGTTTTAGCTCGTTTAGCGATTTCGTCTAGATGTGTTTTTATAATATCTACTGCATAGACTATTCCAGATCTACCAACTAGATGAGCAGTTGTAAATACGAAATATCCAAATTTGCCACAGCCTAAGTCAGCCACTTTTTGCCTATCTTCGATAGGAATGGTTTTTAAAATTAGGTCTATGTCTAGGAATGGTTTTTTTATTGGCATAATTATTTTACTAAAATTTGTCGGCTTTGAATATTTTCTTGACTATATTTTTTCTTTACTTTGAAAACAATTTGATTAAGTCCAGTTTTTAAATTAACTACCTTTTCAAAATATCCGTTTTTATCACTCAAAACTGGTTGATTATTTATGGTTATTTGGGCTTCTTTTTCAGTTTTCCCAGTTATGACCATAGAACCTTTTTCAGTAGAAAAATTTTGTGGTGGATAAGTGATTTCTAAGCTAGGCGGAGAAACTAAATTTTTAAAATAGAAACTTAAATAAAGTAAACAGGCTATTACTATTGCTCCAATTATGATGTTTCTAATAATTTTAGGAAAAACTAGGAATTGTCTACCAGAGATTTTTTTATGAGAAAAGCAATCAGTTGGTTGTCTGTTATCTATTGTTGTAAAGTCTTGTTCAAGTCTTTTTGCAATATCTCTCGGATCTATTTTTAAATAAGCACCGTATTCTTGAATAAACTTTTTTACATATAAGCCCCCTGGTAATCTATGAAGTTCGTTTTTTTCTAGAGCTCTTAGGTACTCTGTTTTGATTTTTAATTTCTTGGCAATACGATCTAAGCTAAAGGCTTGTTGAGCTCGCTTTTCTCGAAAAATTTCTCCTAGACTAACTTTTTTAGCTAAAAGATTTTTTTTAGTAAACTCTACCATAAACTAAAGAGTAGTATTCCAAGCTCCGAATTCCGTTTCTTGATAACCAAGTATATCTATAACAAAATCGATAATCAGGAAACTGGAAAATATAATTACTAACCCTATTACTGCACTAATCATGAGTTTTTTGGCTCCAGAAACTTGCTCTGGGTTACCAGCCGAGACTAGAAATTTAACACCACCAATGATGAACATCAATAGAGCAATTCCACCAATTAGACTCATGGCACGTAGATAATAAGCTTCGAAAATTCTTACAAAATCATTTAATTCACAATTGCCATGTTCGTAACAACCAGAACTAGTGCTTTCTACAAGAGATTGAGCCTGAGCGTTGTTTAGATTAAAACCTAAAACAGTTATCAAAAGGAAAGCTATAAATAGGAGAACAAATAAACGTTTTTTGTTTTTTGTTTTTTTGTATTTTTCTATTTTCATTGAATTGTTTGCTGCACTTTAGAGGCAGCTAAGTTAATAGCAGTTTTTAATTCTACTCTTCCAGCTACTAGATCATCAATCATTTCACCCATGATAGCTTCCATGGCTGTTGGATTTTTACCTTTATACCAACTTTTAGCAGTTAAAATTTGTTTAGCAAAAATACCTAATTCTGGATCTTCTTCAGTCTGTTCGTTAATTAGAGCCCTTAACGCTGTTGGCTTGTCAGTCTTGTTTAGGTATATTCTGGCTTGATCCACGCTAGTTACGAATTGTACGAAGTCCCAAGCTTCTGCAGAGTGAGCACTCTTTTTAGAAACTACTTCTATCCAATAATTTGCAAAGTTTATATCTAGAGAGTTTCCTTCAATTTGAGGTAGTTTAGCAACAGAGAAATTTAGCTTAGGAGACCGGGCTTTGATAATGGGCAAGTTATACGAATAACTAAACATTAGAGCTAGATTACCACTAATAAACATTTCTAGAGAATCGTTTAAACCTTCTTCCCAGCAATAAACTTCTTTAGACGGATTGGAAAAATCTGTATAGAATCTAAGAGCTTCTAAACCAGGATTGTAATTATTATCTAGAGAATTTGGAGGAACAGCGTGAAACATAATTTGTCCAGTTTCAGTTATCATAACGCTACCATTTTGCATCATTAGAACAGATAGAATATCGCTAAATCTTTGAATATTATCACTACCACCCAGGGCTACACCAGATTGAATTATTCCATAGCGATTATCATGCTTGGTTAATTTTTTTATATCTTTTTGAAAATCTCGATTCCAATATTGAGGAATATCAGTAATACCAGCATTATTTAAAAGGTCTCTATTATAATATAGAGCTAAGGTGTCTACGGACAATGGTAAACCGTAAATTTGATTATCATCAAACACCGTGTCGTAATAGACAGTGTCAGTAAAACGATCTTTTAAGTCTTTTACAGATAAAGAGCGAGTAGTTCTTAATTCAGGAACTATTTCTTTTTTAACGGTTCCTTTGGTTACTGGATAAGCCAGGGTAATCTCTGCTGGTAATGGAGCTAATTTATTTTCATACTTTTTCATCCAAGTATTATGAATAGAAAAAATATCTGGACCTCGATCTTCAGCTAAAGCGTTTAATAACTCTTCTTCGTATTCATCATATCGTAGTTTCTTATAGGTGATAGTAATAGACGGATGGATAGCGTTGTAATTTGCAATTATTTCATCAAAAGCATCTGGTCCATCAAAAACACGCCAATATTCTAAAGAAATTGGTTCCATAGCTTCTTGAGTGGCTTTGTCAACTCTTTTACAACCGAAGCCAGCAGTTAATATTAAGATGAATAAGAGGAGAATCGCAGTAATCTTAGTTTTCATAAAAATTATTGAGTATATTAATAAAAAGCAAGATTTAACCTGCTCTTATTATAGCAAAAAATGTTATTTAAGAAAAACTATTTTATGATTTGTTCTTACTCAATTTTTCTAAATCTCCAGGAGTACTCACATCTTCTAATTTAATACTTAATAATTTACTAACACCATCATCACCCATGGTTACGCCATACAATAATCCGGCTCTACGCATAGAAGCTCGGTTGTGAGTAACTACAATAAATTGGGTTTTATATGATAGGTCATCTAGAATTTGAGCTAGTCTTTCTGAGTTGGCTTCATCTAGAGCGGCATCTACTTCGTCTAGGACTACAAAAGGAGACGGATTTGCACTAATAATAGCGCAAATTAAAGCAATAGCCGTTAAAGCTCTTTCACCACCGGATAACATAGTGATAACTTTAATCTTTTTACCAGGAGGTGTAGCTTTAATATCAATCCCTATTAAGCCAGTAGCATTATGGTTTTTTAGAAATTTAATTTTTTTAGACTCATCTTTTTCTTCCTCATTATCATTATCTTCTGCGAGGACTTTGCTTAGCTGAGCGTGCCCGCCATTGAATAATTGTTTAAAGTATTCACTGAATTTTTTATCAATAACCTTAAATTCTTTATCGAATTGTTCTTTTATGGTTTGGTCTAATTCGACGATAACTTTTTCTAGAGAAACGATTGTTTCGTATAAATCATCACTTTGTGTTTTTAGGAAATTGTAGCGTTTCTTGGTTTCTTGAAATTCATTCTCAGTTTCTGGGTCGATTCCTCCAATCATTTCTAGTTGTTTTTTAAATTTATGGATTTTTTCTTCTGCTTCATGAGAATTAAAGTCTTCTTCAATAGTTACTTCTTTAATTTCATTTAAAGATAGAGACTCTTCTCTAATGTCTTGTTCCAAATCCTCTAGGCGAGTTTCTTTTTTAGCAGCTTTAACTTTGAGATCATTTAATTTGGCGTTTAACTCGTTAAGTTCTCTTTGGGATTCTTGTCCTTGTCTTTGCCAAGAGAAAATTTGTTGTCTTTGATGTTTATCTTGACTATCTAGGGCTTGCAATTGAGTATTCAATTTATCTTCTTGATCTTTTAGATTACCAATTTTTTCTAAATATGAAATTTTCTGTTTTTTCAATTCAGAGGAATCTTCTTTATTTTCTTGAGAACCAATCTTATTAATTACATCATCTAGTTCAGTTTGAATTTGTCGTCGTTGCTCTTTCTTGAAATTAATTTTTTGTTCCCAGATAACTAAATCTAAGCGTTTTTCTTGGTTTTTCTGGATTAAATCTTGTTTTTTCTGAGTTAGTTCAATAATTTCTTTTTGTAAACTTTCTAGCTTTTCATTCATTGGTTGGTTAGTGTTATCTGCGTTTAAGAAGGGACTAATTTGATTTTTAAACTCTTTTTTTAATTCTTGTAATTTATTTTTTAAATTTTCATCATCTATATTCAGATTGTTAAACTTTTTCCAAAAGATTTCTAGGACAGGTTTTAGCTCTGGTTGCTTGCGACTCAATTCTAGAGATTTTTGATTTAATTCGTTGATGCTTTTGTCTATATTTGAAACATCAGTGGTTGTTAGCCCTTGTTTTTTATCTGCAATAACATTTTCAGCTGTGGCTAAATCTTGAGATATAGTTTCTAAACTTTCTTTTAGCTCAGTTTGTTTTTTAAATAGCCAAGATAGATCAAATTTGCCTTGAGCTTCTAAACTTATCTCTATTCTAGCTTCAATTTGAGCTAGGCTACGATTATTTCTTTCAATCTCTTCCCGGATTTCTCTTAATTTTTGTCGTAAAGATATTTTTTTCTCTTCATCCTGGCTACTGTTTTCAATTTGTTTAAGATTTTCGTTTAGTTTGTCTAGTTCTTTATTTTTTTCTCTTTCCTGCTTTTCCCAGCCTAGAAATTCTTGATTCAAACTACCTAAAGACTTATTAAGATGTCGATAGATTTGATTATAATATTGCAATTGAAGATTTTTTAAGTTAGTTTCTAGAGTTTCTCTTTTTTGTAGTTTTTCTACTTGTCTAGTTAGAGATTTTAACCTTGGCTCTATTTCACCTAGAAGCATTTGAGCTTGTTCTACGTTTTCATGACTATGTTGTAGTTTGTTTAAAGATAAATCTCTTTTAATTTGGAATTGTTTTACGCCAGTAGCTTCGTCAAAGAAATCTTTTCTTTCAGCTGGACTAGTACTTAAAAAGTTTTCTACGATACCCTGGCCAATAACACTATAGGTTTTTTGGCCAAAATTAGCCTTAGCTAATAATAATTGAATATCTGTTAATCTAACTCGTTGGTTATTAATTAAATATTCACTATCACCATTCCGGAATAATCTTCTAGTAATTACTATTTGGCTATATTGTAGAGGTGAGTTCGGGTCGTTAGTCTTTATACTGGCTTCATTGTTTAAATGTAATGATACTTCAGCTAGACCCAGTTGACCTTTCTTATCTGAACCAGAGAAAATAACATCCTCACTTTTTTTTCCTCTTAGGGCTTTAGTACTTTGTTCTCCCAGAGCCCAGCGGACAGCATCAGCGATATTAGACTTACCAGAACCGTTAGGTCCTACTATGGCAGTTAAATTACGTTTTTGATCTTTAGCTAAACCAGAAAACACCAACGTATTTTTGTTGGCGAAAGATTTAAATCCTTGAATTTCTAGTTTTTCTAGATGCATAAAATAATAATGGGACTATTGTTTTAAATAGTTCCCCATGCTACTTTTTTATTATAGATTAAAATAACAATTTTTTCCAATGACTGAAAAAGAAAAGAATTTAATTTCTCAAAACATTTTTATTATTTCAGGCCCTTCAGGAGCAGGAGAGGACAGTATTATTAGTGGTTTAACTAAGGATTTAGAAATCGAAAGAGTCATTACTACTACCACTAGACCAATGAGAGTTGGTGATAGTCAGGGTGATCCTTATTATTTTATTTCCCTAGAAGAATTCAAGGATAAAATAGTTAAAGGTGAGTTTGTGGAATATGCTCAGGAATATAATAATAATTATTATGGGGTGAGCTCAACAGAACTATTGAGAGTAGCTGAAAGCGGTAAAGTGGGCCTGTGGAAGATTGAATATAAGGGAGTGATTACTGCTAAAAAGATTTTTTCTGACATGATCAGTATATTTATTAATGCTCCGCTAGATGTTTTAGTGCAAAGAATAAAGAAAAGAGATGGAGTGGGTGATAAATATATTGCTGAACGCATGGAATATACTAAAGAATGGCTTAAACACCGAAATATTTACAATTTTGAAGTGGTAAATGAACAGAATAAATTAGATGAAGCAATAGCTAAAACTAAGCAGATAATCCTTGACAAACAAAGTTTTTAGTTATAATATAAGTGAAGAAAATAAAATTAATTAAAAGTAATAGAACGTTTTAGTTCTATTTTATATTTTACTCATATGGCTGAAGAGAAAAAGGTTTCTGAAGAACAACAACCAGAAGCTGAAAAACAAGAAAATAAAGAAGAAACTAAAAAAGTAGAGATTTCTGAAAAACAACCAGAATTAAAACCTGGTATGACTGTGCGTGTTCACCAAAAGATTAAGGAAGTTAATGCTAAAGGCGAAGAAAAAGAAAGAATTCAGTATTTTGAAGGTATGATTATTGCTAAAAAGCATGGTGGTGAAATTGGTGGCACCATTACTGTAAGTAAAATTTCTGATGGTATTGGTGTAGAAAAAATTTTTCCTTTAAATTTACCTACAATTACTAAGATTGAGATAAAGAAGAAAGCCAGAGTTCGTCGTGCTAAATTATACTTTTTAAAGAAAGGTTATAAGAAGAGATTGAAAGAAAGAACAATTCAGCCTACTAAGTAATTGGGCGGATGGCGGAATTGGTAGACGCGCAAGCTTGAGGGGCTTGTAGGAGCAATCCTGTGGAGGTTCAAATCCTCTTTCGCCCACAAGCTATAGGGGTGCATAGCTCAGCTGGTTAGAGCACTTCGTTTACACCGAAGGGGTCCGGGGTTCGAATCCCTGTGCACCCACCCCCTATTAATAAAAGCATTTCGACTTGAAATGCTTTTGTTGTTTCTGCTACACTTTAATTATGCAAAAGATTATTACTAAAACTGAAAAAGATACTAGGGATCTGGCTATTAAGTTAGCTAAAGAAACTAAGCCTAATACTGTCATTGCCTTAGTAGGTGATTTAGGTGTTGGTAAAACAGTTTTTGCTAAAGGTTTCGCTAAAGGATTAGGTGTCATTGAGGAGGTGAATAGTCCTACTTTTAATATTATTAAAATATATGCCATCGGAGATATTCAGTTATGCCATATTGATGCCTATAGACTAAATTCAGAACAAGAATTATTGGCGCTGGGTATACACGATTATTTTACTGATCCAAATACTATTGTTTTAATTGAATGGGCTGAAAAAGTAAAGAATATTTTGCCAGTTCACACTAGAGTAATAAAGATAAAGAGTTTAACTGAAAACCAGCGAGAGATTATCATATAATATTGACAAATAGGTATGTTTGTATATAATAGTTAAATTAGTTCTTTTAATCAAATTAAAAATATCATAGAGTATGAACGATTGGTCAGAGTTTATTAAACAGCAGAAAGGAGTAATAAACCAAAAAGTTGAGGCATGTAAAAAAGGGATTGCAGATAATCCAGGAACAGGTGATGAACAGGTTGCCCGACAGAGGTTTAAGGTAGAGCTAGGAGCGCTGGAAGATGCAATAATACGTATAGAACAGGGGAAATATAGTCTCTGTGGTTGTGGAAAAACTATTAGCCGAGGAAGATTAATAGCTATGCCAACCGCTAATACCTGTATGGAGTGCAATGGGCGCTAAGATACTTAAGGGGATACAGTTTTTCCCCTTTTTTTATTGTTTTTATTATAATAATTTAATGATCAAGAGAATTACAAGAGGAAATAATATTATTAAATTTCTTCTTTTTATAAATAAAAAAAGGCTAAACATAATTAGTTTAGCCTTGGTATTTCTTCTAGATTGACATCAATTTCTGTAGGACTGCAATGTTCGCAGTAAGAGATTTTGAGATATAATCCTCTGAAGTCCTTTTTTGTTATTAAGGTCTTTTCAATAGGCTTATTTAATAAGTACATTACCTGTATTAAGCTTTGGGCATAATCCAGGGTAATTTCTCCTACTATTTTACAGCCATTGCAGACGACTCTGCAAACAGCTTGGTTCCATTCTAGGGGAGCAGTTAGCTCCTGATAGTTAATTTGATGATTCTTGCTCTTTTTGGGATTTCCTATTTTCCCGATTAGTTTTTGGGACATTAGTGCTCCTTCTTTGTTTATTATTGATTACGGTTTTTATAATTTTCAACTATAACTTTGGCTATTTGAGTAGCATACTCATCAATTTTTGTTTTAAAGAACTCTCTATCGTATTCAGTATTATTTGAACTACTATCAAATTTATTTTTTTCTTCATCACTGATATATAATAGGATATCAGCTCTACAGGTTTGTTTATTAGTATTAGATGTTAAATCAATAGTGGCCTGACTTAACTCCTCTTTAGTTTCTTTGTTATATAATTTAAAAAAACAGTCTATTTTATGTTTAACATCTAAGTGAGTACCTCCAGAAGCAGTAAAAAACTTTAAAATATATTTATCAACAAATTTTTCTTTTACACTGTTATACAAAGCTTTAGCGAAAAAACGGCTAGGATTTTCAGGATCTCCTAGTTGAGACATTTCTACCAGCTTCATGGAATTTTTGAAGTTAATATATTTATCTTGATCAGATAAAGCTAAGGTATCTTCAAACACAATTCTAGCCTGTTCTTTAAAAGACAATATTTTAGCAAATTTTTCATCAGGGTCGGTTTCTTTATCAGCTGGGTTACCAAATAAATGTTCATAAGCTAATTCGTTATATTTGCTTTTATCAATATTTCCGGTATATTCAGCTTCTAATCTGGTACCAGTATTTTCAAAAGCTGAGCGGCTCATTTCAATTCTAGAAACATTTATCATATAGTTTAAGTGATTGTTATTTGTAACAAATAATTAGACAAGTGTCAAGAGGTTTTTATTTTAAAACTGGATGACAGAAGCCAAATAGCTCCTCCGGTTATTAATATATCAGCGATATTTAAAACAGTAAAATTTCCGATATCTAAGTAATCGACAATGAAGCCATATAAATAGCGGTCAATTAAATTACCGATTGCGCCTATAATAATTAATAATAAAGGTAGATAAATATATCTAGGATATTTTCTTATGACGAGATAAATGAAATATATAATTAATAGAGCAACTACCAATGTCAAAGCTAAGATCAGATAAGAATCCCCGATAGGTAAAGAGAAAGCAATATTATAATTTTTAGATAGATTGAATTTAATGAATCCACCAATGAGATTAGTCTCAGCGGTGAAATGAAGAGCTAATCCTTTAAATACTCTGTCTAAAATAAAAAATATAGCAAACATTACGTAAATTGCTATATTTTTTATGTTAAAGGCGGATTTCATGCCCTTTAGCTACTTTGTAATTTGGTTTTACAGGCAATACAAGAACTAGCGATTGGTCTAGCTAGCAACCTTTTTTCATTAATTGGTTTATTACAATATTTACAGATACCATAAGTTCCTGCGTCAATACTCTTTAAAGCTTTATCTATATCTACTAAAGTTTTTTCTAATATTTTTTCAGTTACTACGGTAGTTGCATATTCACTAATTTCCTGAGCATTTTCATCTGGTTTATCGCCATATTCTGGAAACTTAGCACTACGATTATCTGCCTCATGACTATCTTCACGTGACAAATCTTCTAGGTCTTCTAGAATTTCCCCCTTTCTGTCTAAAAGCTCCTGCTTTATTTGTTCAAGGGTAGTTTTGTTGATTTGGCTGTTTTGTTCCATAGATTTAAATAATTAAAAAGCCTACATAAGTTGGCTATTTTAGACACCTATATCTTACCGTAAAAATATCTCTTTGGCAAGACTTTACAAAAAAAAATATTTTTGCTAATATTTCCTTATCGACAGCCTTTAGGGCTGTATTTTATACTTATGGAGCGGTAGTTCAGCTGGTTAGAACGCCTGCCTGTCACGCAGGAGGTCGCGGGTTCGAGTCCCGTCCGTTCCGCAGTTCGCAACAAAGCGAGGTTAAAGCCTCGTTTTGTCTTGTATTTATAGGGGTTTTATCCAGTTCGAGCGTAAGAAATTTAGCCTCCAAGGGTCTTAGGGATTTTTGAATAGGAATTAGCCATTTATGGGCTGATATTAGCAATTTTCTTTCACTTAATACTTGATTCGAGCCTAATCTTTTAAGTATCTCTTTTTTCTCTATATCATCTCCCTCAGCAAACTTAGTTCTTGCTCTAATAGCAAATTTTAAGTCCTCTAGCTTGGCTCCTCTGTCTTGATTTTGATTACTAGCCTGTTGAATTTCTTGTTCCAATGTATTGACTCGTTTTTCATAATTATTTCTCTGTTCAGTAAACTCATCATCAGAGATTAAACCTTTGCAACTTAGTTTAGTTAGGTTGCTTTTTTCTATTCTTATTTGTTTAATCTTTTTTTCTAGATCATTTACAATATTTTTTTCTTTTTTAGGTGCTTCATCTTTAGTTTCATCAATAATCTTAAATAATAGTTTTTTGAATTTAGGTATAAGTTCATATTTCTCTAATTCTTCATCAATTTGATTTTCTAGATCAGGTAGACTAACTGCTTTTTCCTGACAATTTATTCTTGGTTTTTTATGATTACAACGGTAGTAGATAAAAGATTTTTCCTTGCCAGTTGTTTTTAGCACTCTAGTCTTTTTATCTGCTGTTATTAATGAGCCACAGAAAGCACAATGAATTAGCCCTGAATAGGTAAAATTATTTTTTCTCATTCTTGGTTTGCCTTTTTTGCCTAATAATTCTTGGATTTGGTCATATTCTTTTAAACTAATCATGGCTTTATGTTTTCCTTGGTTTTGTTTGCCATCATATCCAATAATTCCCGCATAGAATGGATTAGTGAAGATTCTATACAAAGAGCTTCTAGATAATTGTCCATTCTTTACTCTGGTTTTAAAATTCCATTCATTATTTAGTTTATCTAAAACTTGGGGAACAGAATAACTACCAGTTAAGAACATATCAAAAGATTTTCGTAAGCTATCAAACCTTTTTCTATCAGTTTTTATTATCCGGTATCCTTTGTCTTTCAGCATTACATTTAAATATCCATTTGGTGCCATATTAGGTTGCCAGCCCATGGTAAATTTCTTTTCTAATCCTCTGCGAACATCTTTTCCCAGTTTAGAAGAGAAATATTGAGATTGAGATAAAGACATTTGCAACATCATTATTCCCTCAGGACTGTTATCAAAATTATATGAACCAAATTTAAGGTCATCTATAACTCCTGTCCTAACCAAGTAGGTTATAGTGCTAGCGTCAATCTCATTTCTAGACAATCTATCAGGGTGCCAGGAGATTATTCCTGTTGCTTCACCCTTTCTTATCCTTTTAATCATATTTTTAAAGACAGGGCGGTTATAGGGCTTAAAAGCAGAATGTTTTTCCTCTAAAATTTCCACAATATCAAGATCGGCAAAAAACTCATTTACTTTATCCATTTGACTAGAAATAGATAAAGCCTGTCGTTCTTCCCCTTCGGTTGATTTGCGGACATAGGCAAAATATTTAATTGTTTTATTTTTATCCATAACTACGATTAATAAACAAAAAAGGACGGTTCTAGCTTACTCGAAACAAATTACCAAAAAGATAACTTCATCGATAGAACCGCCCATTTCTGGGATGTAGTTATAAAAAAATCTTCTTGGTGTTATTTAATTGTTCCGAGTAAGCTCTTATATATTAGCAAATATGCTTATTTTTTCAAGACCTCTAGGTCTTTTCCATAAATTGGGCTATATACTATTTTTCCCAATACTACTAAGTCTGTACATTGTGAGTATGCCTCGTCATAACTCAGTTTTTCGTTAAAGGTTTCTTGGTATAATCTTTGGAATTCCAAGACGTGTTTTTCCTTTATCATTGTTTTGATTTTCCATGCTTAAATTTACTGGAATATCCTCAACTAGAGTATAGGCAGAATAATTAATCGTGCCTGCGTATTCACTAAAAAATGTTTTAACAAACACAGGTTTTAATTCGCCTATATATTGTTCATGAAATAGGAGTGCTTTGTAGCCAGTCATTTCAACTGGTTTATTTAATTTTTGAGAACAAAAGAATTTCTTTTTACCAAACATCCGAACATCAAACATATCCTTTCCTAGATATTTACAGAAATAGGCTCCCATATTAGAAACTTGTCTAACATCGAGGATTTTAATAAATCCATATTTCCAATATCTTAGAGCAAACCATCTTTCCCAAGTAAATAGTTCTTTTATGTTTTTAGTCTCTGGCATTTCTAAATTACATAAAAGGTGATAGTGGACTGATCCCCCTTTTTCTTTCTTTTTGCCGTAATAATCAATATCTTTTTGGAATTCAACTACTGCAATGTATTCAAAGTAGTCTTTCTGCCTAATTATCCTTTTCATCGCTTGATTAAATAGATAATTAGCCTTTTCTAATTCAGTGGTGCTTTCGGCAAAAGTGAGAGTGAGAAATTTATTTAATTGAGGATTAGAATTAACTAATCTACGAATGTTGGTGCGAGTGCGAGAGATAGAAAACTGAGTTTTAGCCGTATACTTAGTTTCCCATTCTGCTAATTCCTTTAATTCTTTCTTATATTGAGTGAGACTTATTTGTCCCTTATATTCTTTTTTCTTTTTACTCTTTCTTTTTCTTCTAGTATACCCTCTTAATATCTCTTTATCTTTGTAGTCGTATACTTCAATTTCCTTTCCTGACTTTATAATCTTAAAGTCATAAGTTTCTGCCATTATATTAAGTTGTTAAATAAACTAATATCAAGAATACCCGTTATTAACGGTTAGATGTGTGCATATAATCTAGTTATAGGTAGAAGATATTAGTTTATTATTGAAAAGCCTAACACTATGTTCAAAGAAATAGGTAATGAGATTTTTGTTTTTAGCTTTTTATCTTGGCAAGCAATCTTTTTTTGGCGTCTGGCAACTGCCAAAAAAAGGATTATCATTGCCATAGATTAATTAAAAAGGCTATAAAAAACAAAAACCTCTCATTACGAGGGGTTTCAAATCGGATAAATCCCCTCGCCTAAACGTGGTTTTCTATCCAATATTTTCGTTGATTTTTAGATTGGATCTAAAAGTACTATAGCATACAAAAATGGCTTTGTCAACTTGACATTTATTTTATTATATGATATTGTAATACAATGCTAAAAATAGTATTCCCAATCTGCCGGGAAGTGCAGAATAGTTATTTTATAATTAAATATAGGAGAAATCTAAAATGAAAAAAAGTAGTCAAATTCCTAGTTTCGGACAAGGGCTGGAGCTTACTAACGTTATAAGCAAAGCAATTGCCAGTGCAATTAAAAAGTATGATGTTAGTAGCGAAGAAATTCAGAAAGTAATTGGTAAGCCAGGACAAATTTTCGATTATTTCGATAAACTATTTGCCCAAGACAAACCAGAAAAAAGTAATGCCATCCTTTCTCTATTATCTATTCCTGAAACTTTAGTTTTGGAAGTTTTGGACGGAAAGGCAACTATTGCTAATGCCAAAAGCACCTTTAAATCATATTTAGATTCCGATTTCAAAAATTGGAAATTAAATAACAAAGGTAATGCAACCGAGGAAATACCCATCCAGGTTTATGAAATGGCAAAAAATGCTAATTATTCACAAATGTTTAACTCACTTTCCAGTGATTTAGATAGCTTGTGTTTAACACAAAATCAGATTATTAGGTTTTGTGAAAAATATCCCAGCCATTTACGGCAAGACGGTAATGCAACCTTTTTTCTATTTAAAGAAAATGGAGAATACTTTGTCGCCTACGTGGACGTGCGCTCCGGTGGTCTGCGTGTCGGTGTCCGCCGTTTCGGGGGTGGCGGCGTTTGGGATGCTGGGGGCGCTCGTCGTGTGGTTGTACCGCAACTGTTTGTTGCTTAGATTTTTAAAACTTTGTCCCTTGGATTCTTAGAACATTAGTTCTTGAAATCCAGGGGATTTTTTTGTATAATAATATGATGCTTTTGAATTGTTCATTGGTTAAGACTGATGAGCCAAGAATGTTTAGAAATATATCTTTGGAATTTTGTTGATTACGATTTACAAAAGAGTGAGAATATTTTTATTTTAAATTAATTCAGTTGGTATAGCGTGCTGGTAGACTTCTAGGTCTCAAATTATATACAGTTGCTTCTCTTAAATTATTAGGGCAACAGTGAAAGAGCAGGCAGGTTATACACTTTGTCGCCAACGTGAACGTGAACTCCGATGGTCTGAATGTCAATGTCAACCGTTTCGAGAATGACAACGTTTGGAATGCTGAGAACGCTCATCGTGTGGTTGTACCGCAACCGAATCAATTTTTGTCTATATAGGGGGGGGTATTGGCTCTATTTTCTAGACCACGTTTCCAGCCACCTAACATTTTTCCTACTTCATTCAATTTTTCTGATAACTCAGAATATTTTTGATTAGATAAACATTTATTTTCCCAAGCTAATTGTAGAAAAAACTTTAAACTATCTAGTTTTATAATAGCTAGGGCGAGCTTTTCAGCTTTCTTGTTTTTAGGTAAGTATAGAGAAGAAAATATATTATCTAATAGTATTAAAAAACACTCTTCAATCTTTCCGCCTAAGTTATAACGATAGATTTTAGGAAAGTCAGCAAAGGTTTTAAACCATAATGCATAAGATTCTTTAACTCTTGTTAATACTGTGGGCGTTTTTAGAAGAGTGCTCATAAGCGTAAAATGAAAAAATTTATAAAAAGTTATAAAGATATTATTACTGTCCCAAACATCCTGTTGGCTTGGGAAGAGTTTTTGTCGGGGAAAAGGAAAAGAGACGATGTGGTTATTTTCCAAAGTCGTTTAATGGATAATGCACTTAATCTCTATCATGACTTAAAAAATAAAACCTATATACACGGTGAATACAAAGCTTTTAATATTTCTGATCCTAAACCTAGAAATATTCATAAAGCTACTGTTCGTGATAGACTTTTACATCATTTGTTATATAGAGAAACTTATCCCTACTTTGATACCAAGTTTATCTATGACTCTTATTCCTGCCGAGTTGATAAAGGTACGCATAAAGCTATATATCGTTTAGATGAGTTTTCTAGACAGGTGTCCGTTAATCATTCTAAAACAGCTTGGGTTTTAAAATGTGATATTAAAAGATTTTTTGCTAGCATTGATCATGAGATATTGAAAAATATTTTAATTAAATATATTGAAGATAAAGATTTGCTTTGGTTATTCAGTCAGGTGATTGATAGTTTTCATACTAAGAATAAAGTTGGCACAGGGCTACCTCTGGGAAATTTAACTTCTCAGCTACTAGTTAATGTATATATGAATGAGCTTGACCAGTTT
>Ga0307992_1001045_pt1 | contig 16713 bp, 15 predicted proteins | sample EllFjometagen133_FD_203162 | JGI IMG/M metagenome (GOLD analysis project Ga0307992, IMG submission 203162) | Marine microbial communities from Ellis Fjord, Antarctic Ocean - #133 | ecosystem: Environmental > Aquatic > Marine > Unclassified | place: Southern Ocean | collected 2014-10-08
TCCATGCGCTGTGATGCAAATATCTCCATTAAGCCAAAGGGTCAAAAAGAATTAGGTACTCGTACCGAACTGAAGAATATGAATTCTTTCCGCAACGTAGAACACGCATTAATATATGAAGCAAAAAGACAGCAAGAAGTTCTTGAAAGCGGTGGGTCCATTACGCAGGATACTCTTCTTTGGGATGAACAAAACGGTAAAACTAAATCTATGCGTTCAAAAGAAAATTCACATGATTACCGTTATTTTCCCGAGCCCGACCTTTCGCCTGTATTTGTTGATAAATCTTGGATCGAAAATATGCGCAAAGCACTTCCAGAGCTTCCCGCAGAACGTAAACAGCGTTTTATCGATACTTTTTCTTTCACCAAGGAAGATGCCAGTGTTCTGACTTCCGAAAAAGAGATCGCTGATTACTTTGAAGCAACACTTGAATATTTCAATAATCCCAAGTTGGTCCTAAACTGGGTGCGCAATGAAGTCCTCCACATCCTGGTCGATACGGGAAATAATATCAGTAAATCGCCCGTATCCCCCGAAGCCCTTGCCGAACTGCTTGTGATCCTGGACAAAAAAGAGATCACAGCTCAGACGGCAAAAGCTGTCATTGATGATATGGCCTTAAGCGGAAGATCCGCTGCGAGCATTATTGAAGAAAAGGGATTAAGACAAATATCCGACAGTTCAGCACTTGAAACAATGATCGATAAGATCATAAGTAATAATGACGCTTTAGTTAAACGCTACAAAGACGGTGACACAAAATTACTCGGATTCTTTATCGGTCAAGTCATGAAAGTCAGTAAGGGGCAAGCAGACCAAGTTGTCGCCCGTGATATTATTATAAAAAAGCTAGGGTAATATGATGCGCAATTTACTTTGCATCGATATCGGTAACACCCATGTGGTTATCGCGTTACTGGATGGCATAGAAGTACTGGATACCCTTCGTATTCCCAGTACTCCCCTTTTATCTGTTCCCGATTATATTGCACCTATCAAAGATATTATCTCAAAACTGAAAATTACTACCGCTGATATTGACGGTGCGATAATATCCTCCGTTGTACCTCGCTTAACAGCCCCTTTTCAGGAAGTATGCACAATATTATTTGGAAATGATGCGCTTGTTGTTGACCATAATCTTCCTATCGATCTAAAGATCAATTATGATGATCCCGCTGAAGTAGGTGCCGATAGAATTTGCAATGCCGTGGGCGCTCTGGAACAATATTCTTCTCCCTTGATCGTGGTGGATATGGGAACAGCAACAACCTTCGATGTGATTTCAGGAAACAGAGAATATTTGGGTGGAGTGATTATGCCGGGACTTGAAACGGCAGGCCGCGATCTATTCCAGCGCGCTGCAAAACTCCCGAAGGTCAGCTTCGATTTCCCTGAAAAGATCATTGGAACAAAAACCCGCGAGAGCCTCCAGTCTGGCTTAATGTGGGGAACTATTGATCAGATCGACGGGTTGATAAAACGAATTTGTAATGAATGGGGTGAAAATGAAGTTACGGTTATCGCAACCGGAGGACTTTCCGAAGTGATCGCCCCGCATTCCAAGTATATTCAAAAAGTAGATAAATCACTTACTTTACTGGGCATGACTTACATTTACGAACAAGTACGGGGAGATAGATCATGAAACGCGCTCTGATCATATTATTTATCGCTTTTCAGCTTTTATCGGCTGCAAATTATGATTCAATGGGAAAAGTCAAAAGAATCAACAGTATTGATCTACGCATGACAGATTACGGCTCAAGCATGGGCGCTATGATGCAGTGGCGACTTCTTGATAATCTACATGCCGGTATTCAAGCAAACTGGACCTTTGTTTCCAGTGGAAAAGAATATACCTGGACTGATCCCTATACCGGTTATACCATGAAATTGAACACCATCCATCTTGATTTTTTAAAAGCCGGGTTCTTTGTAAAAAAACATTTTTTTACTCGACAATTAGCCAATACATTTGCTCCCTATGTTTCTATTCAAGCCGGTCCGGTACTGGCAATTGACACGGATAATGACCCTTGGGCCAATATCAGTCGCTACCAAGATGCGGGATATTATCTTGGCTTTTATTCTCATTTTCATTTTGGCATCGATTTCATGATGGAGAAACGCAGTTCTTTAACTGTTGCACTTGGTTATGAGATCAACAGTTTCAAGCAAGCCGTGGATGAAGTATTTTTAAAAACCAGTTGGAACGGAGCCGCGATCGTCATGAATTATGGAAAATATTTCTAATGGCTCACGAACAATTCTTTTTTTCCGATCATATTGAAGATAAGGCCTTGATCATTGAAAATGATGAGCATAAGCACTTGTCCCGGGTTATGCGCAAAAGACCCGGCGACACCATCTGGATCAGTGATGGTAAAGGTACTTCTTATCAAGCTGAGATTCTTGAAATCAATGTGGAAAGTACTATATGCAAGATAATTAAAAAACACTCAAAGTTTGGTGAACCTGAAAACCGGGTATCCTTGGCAGTAGGGCTGATTAAGCCGGCACATTGGGAGATTATGCTGGAAAAAGCCGTAGAATTGGGTGTTTATGACATTTACCCTCTAATGACGCGTTACACGGTCGTAAAGGGTTTAAAACGAGAACGCAGTGAGAAGATCATACTTTCAGCTTTAAAGCAATCTGGACGCTCTCACCTGCCAATTTTGCACAATCCTGTCCCCTTCAAAGAATTTATTCAACAAAAACGCCCGGAAGCCACTTATATCTGTGATAATCAGGATGATTACCCTCAATTAGCACCGGCATCTGATCCCGAAAATTATCTCGTTCTTATTGGACCCGAAGGCGGCTTTCATCCCGATGAAGTTGCACTTGCCATCCAACACTCCGCACATCCGGTCTTGCTGACAAACCGACGTTTACGAACCGAGACCGCTTGCTTGGCAGCTTTAATTCGTTTAATAATTTAAGGTTTAAGTAACTGTCATCCTGAACGTGGTGAAGGATCTATTCATGATTCAGAATTTGCTTTAGGGTAGAGACGTGATTAATTGCGTCTTTACATCATTCTTCCTGTAGAGGATTTAGAATAAATATAAGCATATAGACTTTGAACCCGATTTTAATAAGGTGGTATAAAACATGAAAATTGAACTTCGTTATTTTACCGGGACAGGCAATTCATGGAAAGTCTTGGATACCTGCAGAGGAGTATTCAGTGAAGCCGGACATCAAGTACATATTTCAAAATTAGATCCCATGGAAAAGAAGATCGAGGGAGCAGATTTGATCGGCTTCGCTTTTCCTGTCTATGCTTTTGGCATGCCTCGTATCGTTTTAAAATATCTCAGATCTCTGAAATCATTTAACAGCATACAGAAGGTCTTCTTTGTTTTTACGGCAGGCGATGCAAACGGAGCAGGATTAGGCACTATAAAATGTGCTAGAATATTAAAACGCAAGAACTGTGATCTCATCTACTCTGATGTGATCAAAATGCCAAATAATTGGATTCCCTTCAGTACAATCTTGACCATGGATGAAAACATGCGTATTATTGAAGCGGGAGTTGAGCGATCAAAACAGATTACTGCCGATATTTTGAATAATAAATCAGAACTCTTTGATTATAAAAAGCAACCCTGGTTCTTTAAATACCCTTCCAACGTCATAAATATTATGTTCAGGAATTTTGGTCTTTATGGACTTAAGAGCATGTTTAAGCTCTATCCAAGCTGTAATGGTTGCGGTATTTGCGCAAAAGCCTGTCCCACCCACACAATTATCATGGTCAATGGGAAGCCCAAATGGTCTGGCACAACCTGCGAACAATGCATGCGTTGTATCCATATTTGTCCTCAAGAATCCATCTATCAATTTCCCGCCTCCACGAAAGGTAAAAATCGATATATGGAACCGGAATTCAAGCCATTGGAAGATTAGTAAATAGTAAGTAGTAAGAAATAGAATATTTCCTTTAAATATAAAAGAAATAGCATAATCACACCCATTAAGGGCAATTTTGCATGGAAAATAAACATATGAAAACATTAAAAACATTATTTCTATTGGTCATTATCGCAGCAATATTTTCATCTTGCCAAAGCGAAATTAAGCCTTTAAATAATTATGCCCATTGGCATCAAAGAATGGCGACATTCATAAACGAAAAGGATAGTATAAAAACAGGAAGTGCCATTTTCCTTGGTAATTCTATTATAGAGGGTTTTGATCTTGATACATTTTTTCCTGAGATGAGTACCGTTAATCGAGGTATAGTTTCCGATCATATTGATGGGATTATGGAAAGATTAGATGTTTGCCTGGGTGATGCGGAAGAAACAAAACTCTTTATACTGATCGGCATTAACGATATTGGAGCCGGACGAAGTGAAAAAACAATAAAATATTTATATCGCAATATGGTGGACTTGATAGTAGAAAACTATAATTACGATGTGTATTTGCATTCCATATTACCTACATCGCCCAGATGGAAGAATTGTCCCCCCGAATTGATCAAGAGCATGAACGTGTATATTGAAAAATTAGCCAAAAAGAATAATATGACTTTTGTCAATATTTATCCCCTTTTCAAAGACGAGAACTCAGATTATGTAAAGGACGACTTAGTTAAGGATGGTCTGCATCCTAACGAAGACGGTTATAAAATTTGGGTTGATTATTTGAAGACGGTTATTAAATAGTGTGCTATTGCTTTGAAGACTACAATTTGACTATTACATCATCTCTTGCTTTTCAACTACTTAAACTTAAACATTTTCAATAAAAATGGAGATTATTTGTTTATTCTCCGCATATTTTACGGATTATATTTGACATTGCGGAGATTAAGCCTTATATTTACCGCACAATATGCGGAGTATATTATGTATATTTATGAACAACACGATTGGCCACAGTTTAAATGGGATACCTTAAAGTTCTTAAGCTTACTAACTGAAGTTAGAAATTTGCAGGGTCGTGTTATCGGAAAAATGGGTAACCTGGGTTTTGATCTAAAAGATATTGCCAATCTGGAAATGTTGACTCAAGATGTTTTGAAATCATCTGAGATCGAAGGTGAAATGTTTAACCCCGATCAGGTGCGCTCTTCAGTTGCCCGCCAGCTTGGTTTAGATCTTGTGGGACTTATTCCATCAGACAAAAATGTAGACGGTGTAGTTGAAATGTTGATCAATGCAAGTGAACATTATGACAAGCCATTAAATAAAGACAGATTATTTGCATGGCATCGTTTATTATTCCCCAGTGGATATAGTAGTATATTTGACGTTCATGCAGGAGAATGGCGTGATGACTCAAATGGTCCCATGCAAGTCATCTCCGGTCCGATAGGAAAAGAGAAGGTTCATTTTCAAGCTCCAAATGCAAATGTTCTGGAAACAGAAATGCAAAACTTTTTTGAGTGGCTAAATGATGAACAAGATCTTGATCTTGTCCTAAGGTCAGCTGTTGCACATTTATGGTTTGTAACACTTCATCCTTTTGAAGACGGTAATGGCAGAATTGCTCGTACAATCAGTGATATGCAATTAGCACGATCAAATAATCAATCTTATCGTTTTTATAGCATGTCCGCCCAGATCAGAAAAGAAAGAAAGCAATATTATGATATCCTAGAGGAAACACAAAAAGGCACACTTGATATTACCAACTGGATAATATGGTACCTTCATTGTCTGTTAAACGCCCTTGAATCATCGGAAAATATCCTGAAAACAGTGATCTTTAAAAATAATTTTTGGCAAGACAATGCTTCAAATATCATTAATGAAAGACAAAGAAAGATATTAAATCGATTATTAGGCGGATTTGAGGGGAAACTGACAAGCTCAAAATGGGCGAATATTACCAAGTGTTCCCAAGATACGGCAAGCCGGGATATTCAGGACATGATTAATAAACACATATTATACAAACTTCCCGGTGGTGGAAGAAGTACGGGATATGATTTGATAAAATAATCTTCCTAGATAACAAAAAGGCAGAACCAAGTTCTGCCTTTTTTATTATCAAGTAGTAAATATTATTTTCGCAACGCCTTCAAACCGGCTTTACCTGCATCAACTTTTCTGATCTTTTCAATGCGCGTAGGTTGTATTACGTGGTCACTTACTTTATTAAGTGAACTGGGTTTCATCATATTGTTGAGCGGACCTATTGAGCTTGTAACTATAACTTGTTTGCTACGAAAACAAATACTGTTTTGAAACCTTAATTAATGTTGTATATTTTTTTGGCTATTTAAATAAATAAAAAATAACTGAAGAGGGAAGTATTGATTAAAACAGGTCTTTGTATTTGTTTATTCATGGGACTAATTCTTTCAAGGCTTTAATAGAACAAAGTGCTTAGTAAAATTAGTTCATCCGTACCTTAATTTATTTAGTAGTCATGCCATAAGGAGGCTAAAAATGGACAATAAAAAGAAGCTTACTCACAATTCCGGCGCACCTGTTGCTGATAATCAGAATGTTATGACAGCAGGTAAAAAGGGACCCATGCTCATGCAAGACGTATGGTACCTTGAAAAACTGGCTCATTTTGACCGGGAAGTCATTCCGGAAAGACGCATGCATGCTAAAGGTTCAGGAGCTTTTGGCACATTTACAGTGACACATGATATTACAAAATACACAAAAGCAAAAATATTTTCCGAAATTGGTAAAAAGACTGATATGTTTGCCCGTTTTTCAACAGTAGCCGGTGAACGTGGCGCTGCAGATGCAGAACGTGATATTAGAGGTTTTGCACTAAAATTTTATACCGAAGAAGGAAATTGGGATTTAGTCGGAAATAATACGCCGGTATTCTTTTTGAAAGATCCCCTCAAGTTTCCCGATTTAAATCACGCAGTAAAACGTGACCCAAAGACCAACATGCGAAGCGCAAAAAACAATTGGGATTTTTGGACACTATTGCCCGAAGCGCTTCATCAAGTTACTATCACCATGAGTGATCGCGGTATTCCTTATTCCTACCGTCATATGAATGGTTATGGCAGTCATACCTTTAGTCTTCTTAATGCTAAAAATGAACGAATTTGGGTCAAATTTCATTTAAAGACACAGCAAGGTATAAAATGCCTAACTGACCAAGAAGCGGAAGTTATTGTTGCAAAAGATAGAGAAAGCAACCAGAGAGATCTTTTTAATAGTATTGGGAAAGGTGATTTTCCCAGATGGAACATGAAAATTCAAGTGATGACCGAAGACCAGGCAAAAATATGCACCTTCAATCCTTTTGATCTTACCAAGGTTTGGCCTCATAAAGATTATCCGCTTATGAATGTTGGAGTCATGGAACTTAACCGTAATCCTGAAAATTATTTTGCAGATGTTGAACAAGCGGCCTTCAACCCGGCAAGCATTGTCCCCGGTATTGGTTTTTCTCCCGATAAAATGCTACAGGGTAGATTATTTTCATATGGTGATGCACAAAGATATAGACTCGGAGTCAATCATCATTTAATACCTGTCAATAAAGCACGTTGCCCTGTTACAGGGTTTCATCGTGATGGTCAAATGAGAGTTGATGATAATTATGGCGCAACTCCGGGATACGAACCCAACAGCGATAATGTATGGCAAGAACAACCCGGTTTTAAAGAACCCCCACTGAGTCTTGAAGGCTCGGCTGATCATTGGGATCATAGAGAGGATACCGACTATTATTCTCAAGCGGGAGATCTCTTTAGACTTATGAATAAAGACCAGCAAAAAGTTCTTTTTGAAAATACGGCACGAAACATGGGCGATGCTCCAAAGAAAATTAAACTGAGACATATTAATAATTGTCTTCAAGCCGATAAAGCATACGGACAAGGAGTGGCTAAGGCCCTTGGTATACCCATGAGTGATCTTTAGTAAATAAAGTTGCTGCCTTATGTAAGGTAGATTTCAACTTGTCCCTGCGCCAACTATTAGATCATAATTTATCTTATAAAAAAAAGCCGTCTATATTCGAGACGGCTTTTATACTTATCTTGTCATAAATAAATTGGCTTAATAGTAATTTTACGAGATTACAAATCATTGATTTTGCAGCTATAAATTATTTGTCCCAAAAATAATAATTATTGTTTTTAACCCTTCAATTCATTTTGTATCTTTTTAAGATTCTGTATCTAAATAAGAATGTGAAAAATGAAACAAAATAGCCTATGACCAATAATGATGTATTAAGACGTATTCGTTACCTGTTTGACTTTAATGATCTCAAAATAATTGCCCTTTTTAAATTAGCCAATTACGATGTCAAGAAAGCGGATGTGAGTGACTGGTTGAAAAAAAAGGATGATCCTTTATTAAAAGAACTTACAGATAAAGAGCTGGCCATTTTCCTCAACGGTTTAATCATTGAAACACGCGGAAAAAGAGAAGGTCCTCAACCAGAACCTGAAGATCCTTTAAGCAATAATATGATCCTTCGGAAACTAAAAATTGCATTGGATTTGAAAACAGATGACATCTTAGATCTGTTCGCTTTAATAGATGTAAAACTAAGCAAACATGAGTTGAGTGCTTTTTTTCGTAATCCTAATCATAAATCCTATCGACCTTGCATGGATCAGTACCTGAGAAATTTCCTCACTGCATTGCAAACGAAATACAAGAATAAGTTAGGCAAACATTCCATGGGTAGCACAGACTTATGAATTGGAATCCATTTTTAGAAGGATAATGTCCTGAGCTTACCTGTTTAGTTTCTCTACGTGATGAATTAAAAGAATATTGTAATTATTAACTGCTTACAACAATGTATATGGCACATTGAAACGCGCCATATACTAAACGTTGATCAAATTTCATCTTAATAAAAAAAAGCCGTCTATATTCGAGACGGCTTTTATATTTCCAGTTCATTTTACTGAATATTATTTTTTCAATGCCTTTAAACCAGCTTTCCCCGCATCCACTTTTCTGATCTTTTCGACGCGAGCCGGTTTCAAATTGGTATCAAATACCTTATTGAGCGAATTCGCTTTCATTGTATTGTTAACCGGTCCAGTAATCTTGGATGAAGCAGAAGCAGAATCCGCTACCAGTGTAAAGATGGTAGGAAATTCATAGATCCAAGTGAAGTCTGAAGGACAACCCGGATCTACATCATAATATTCATAAACATACATAGCACTATCAGCGTGCGGGTCGCTTGCTTCAACCTTAACATCCCATAGTACATCACCTTCGGCTTTCCAAACATAGCCAAACCCAGGCTCTATAACATCATCTCCGAGTTGATCATCACCCCAGTTTTGAATAGTACTCTCACTGAGATAGACGTAATAGATTACACGATTGGGATGTAAATTGTTCAATTGGATCTCACAAGCATCCGGAACCAGTTCATAACGGTATGCAAAACTCGGTAGCCAGGTCATTGTTTCACTTGCAAAGAATTTATATCGTCCGCCGGATCCTACAATAACATTTCCATCAACGGAATACTTACCACTCACACTGTCTTCACCTTCAAAGAACAGAGAATCATAATTTTCCACTACACAAACCATAGAATCAACGGATAGGTTAGTAAGTGTCAGATCCGCAAGCTGAGCTCCTATACGATGAACAACGGTTTCACCATCAGTTAATGAAACTGTTTCGGAATAATTTCCAATCCATTCGCCTGTAGCTTCAACCGGAATATTATTAATAACACCTTTCATGACTGAAACAGTATAGGTATCACTGGTATCTCCGGCGGCAACAACCTCATCTGCGGAATTGTTCACACTTACCATGATGGCAGCCGGCGTATTGTTATTAACTTCGATATAACCTTCTCCGCTACATCCTATTAGCAGTAGAAAAGCAATTAATACGGGGATAAGATAGGATTTCATTTTATTTCCTTTATTTTTTTCCAATTTCACAGACAGTTTCGATACCACCACGAATATTGTAGGTGGTTTTTACATATAAGACTTTAGGGTCCAATAGAGTTTTGAGGTCCTGATAAATTCGATTTGTCATATCTTCTTGATAGATACCAACATTGCGAAAAGATACATAATAATATTTTAATGATTTCAATTCCACGATCTTATTATTTGGGACATATGATACATCAATGATAGCTACATCCGGCAGTCCACTAAAAGGACATACGGCAGAAAATTCCGGATAGTTCAAATGAATGGTTTGATCTTCACCTTTATACGGAATTGTCTCAAGAAGATCAGGACGAATATGACTTTGATCTTCGAATGCTAATGATAATCCTTCTGCTTTTGACATAAAGTCTCCTTGTTTTGAGCAAATGTATGAATAGACTTCAATTTTTCAAATTGTTTTATTGAGTTAATCGTTTTAAGTAAAGAACCTGTCATCTCGACCGGAACGTAGTGTAGTGGAGAGATCTCAAATTACGTAAGAGATGCCTTGAGTTTGAGATTTCTCCGCTCGCTTTCCGTCTATCAACGGATCACTCGGTCGAAATGACAGCATAATATACCATTTTAACATTTCAACGCTTAACCGCTTTAACAATTATTTTTTTCGCTTTTTCTACGATATCTGAAAGATTCGGTTCCTTACTATATGTTATCCAATAATCGGGAGTAAATTTCCTAAACCAGGTCATTTGCCGTTTTGCAAAATGACGGGTATTCTTCTGTATTTCAGATATTGCTTGCTCTTTATCCATTTCATTATTCAAAAAAGCAATAATCTCTTTATACCCCACCGTATTCAAAGCGTTTAAGTCGGCAGAATAACCTTTATCAAGCAATGCTTTGACTTCATCGATCAATCCGTCATTGACCATATCAAGAACACGCTGGTTAATGCGGGCATACAATAGTTTTCGGTCCGGGTTCAATCCGATCATGATGTGTTTCCAGGAAAATTCATTATCCTGCTCTGCAAATACTTCTGAAGGTCTTTTTCCACTCATCTCCCAAATTTCCAATGCCCGGCAAACGCGTTTAGGATTTTGCGCATCAATCTCTTTTGCATATTCAGGATCGATCTTTTTCAATTCTTCATATAGTGCAGGCCAACCTTTTGCTTTTGCTTTAATCTGAATAGCATCCCGAATATTCTCATCGCTTGACAATGTATCGGAGATCATTCCTCTCACTGCCTGGACATAAAGCCCCGAACCACCACAGACGATAATATTTTTTCCCGATGCGATCTTTTCGCTAATGATCTTGCGGGCTTCTACACCAAATTCTCCCGCTGAGAATTTCTCTTTTGGGTCACGATCACTGATAAAGTAATGTTTTACACGAGAAAGTTCTTCTTCTGAGGGCGTTGCTGTACCAATATCCATATGACGATATATCTGTCGACTATCGGCAGAAATGATTTCTGCATCAAGATATTCGGCTAATTCTAAAGATAAAGCCGTCTTACCGCTGGCTGTGGGGCCAACAATAAATAAACAAAATGGTTTTAATTTATCAGAGTTCATGAAATAAAAGTGAAAAGTCGTAGTTAATCACAGAATGCGTTAGGGCACCGACTGATACGACGTCAATTCCCGTTCTGGCAATATCGGTCACTGTGTCCAGATTCACATCACCTGAAGCTTCGAGCAAGATAGCACCATGATCAATTGATACAGCAGTCCTTAATTCATCGAGTGTAAAATGGTCCAGCATGATCATCTTGATAGGATATTTGATCGCTCTTTTATACTCATCAAGATCCGTAACCTCTATCTCAATATCAAGATCACGAGGTCCTGCATAGTTCATGGCTGATTCCAGAGCTTTTTCAAGTCCACCTGCCCAGCGAATATGGTTTTCTTTTATAAGAATCATATCATATAGGGCATAGCGGTGATTGTCTCCACCACCACAAATCACAGCATATTTATCCAAAACGCGAAGATTCGGCATAGTTTTTCGGGTATCAAGAATGCGGCAGGTCGTCCCTTTCACTTTTTCTACGAAAGCGGCAGTGAATGTAGCAATTCCCGACATTCGTCCAACGATATTCAAAGCTGTCCGTTCAGCCGTAAGAATTGACCTACCCTCCCCTTTTATTTTGAGGATCATATCACCAGCATTTATTTTATCACCATCTTTTTTACAGACTTGAACATCCAGTTCTTTATCATATAATTCAAAGACCCTTTTGGCGACATCAACGCCGCCAAGAATGCCGGATTGCTTGCTAACGATCTCGGATTCGGCCTTTAATTCAACTTGCATTGCAAGAGAAGTGACATCACCCGTACCAATATCTTCGGCTAAAGCGTCCTTAATGATATCATCAACTAATTTCCAATCAAGTTGTCTTTTCATATCAAACTCATGTTATTTTTTAATTACCAGTTTATCATGACATTTTCCTGTCACCGTAAAACTTTTATAAACTAATGAATCTTTAGAGAAATCAATAGTCTGAAAATACTGTTGACCTTCCATGCCTTTTGTGACGTAAAGACTATCAAATTTTGATTTAATGGGATACATTTTTGATCCTGAAACCGAGATCACATAGCTAACTCCTTTTGAAGGATCATCCATGATTTCACCTTGCTTCAGTGGATAAGTTCTGGTATAGGCGTGATCATGTCCCTGCAAAACAAGCTGGACTCCATATTTTTCAAACAAGGGCATAAATAATTCCCGATAATGAGGATAATCGCGTTCCCAACCACAAGGATAGAAACCCTGATGAATACCTACAACGGTCCATCGGTTTTTATTCTTTTTTAAAACCTTTTTCAGCCATTCAGATTGTTCTTCAAGATGTTCATTGCCATTAAGAACAATTAAACGCACACCCTGATAATCTACATAATAGCAGGTTTCTTCCAGACCTTCCGGACCGTTTTCAGGCTGGGTCACATGAGGTCTCCAAGTTGCAGGTAGAGTATCTCGTTTATTTCGGTATGCCCAGAGATAGCCATGATTCCCAACAGCCATAATATGAGGATAATTTGCAAATACGCTTTGACCACCATCAAAATAGGCATCCCATTGCCAATCCTGATAAGGGTAGTCGACAAGATCGCCGGCAACGAACCAAAGTGCCGCATCTGGTGCCATCTTAACTGCTTCATCATAGAGACGTGGCAAATAGGTTTTGTATCCCCATTGCGGATCACCAAGATAGACCATGCTAAAATCATGCTTGCCTTTTTTTGCCGTTGTAAATGTATACCAAGGTGACCAATTATTACCATCGCCAACGCGATAAGCATAATTAGTGTTCGCCTTGAGATCTTTCATGATAGCTGAACAAGCATATTGAGCAACTTCTTCCGTTGTATCGGTAAATACAATTTCGGGTATTACTATGAGCGAATCACCGCGTCTATGCAATTTAACGTCATCCGCATTTTCCAGGTAATGAACATAGGCGGTATCGATCTTGTCATAAAATCGAAAAGTAACTGCCATGGATTTATCCGGAGTTTCGGTTAAATTCAAAACAATTCGTTTGGGTTCTACCGCCTGTAATGCAACAAGAAGTATCACAAGTAATATTGTTATTTTTTTCATTTTTTTATCCAATACTATTTAATAATTAGCATTTTCTTTGTATCTATCCAATTCTCTGCCTGCAAGCGATAAAAATATACACCCGTTGGTAAATAGCCTGCAGAAAACTCTACAGAATAGGATCCGGCCGGACGTGTTCCATTTACAAGTGTAGCTACCTTTTTCCCATTCACATCAAAAACTGAAAGATCAACTTCGCTAATAGTTGACAGCTGGTAGCTAATAGCTGTTGTAGGATTAAATGGATTTGGATAATTCTGGAGCAGTTGGAAATTTAATGGGATCCCGTCTCCGTTTTCTTGTTCGATTGCCGTCCATCCAGGGTATGTGCAACGGATCCGATCAAAATAGAGAGTTCCACTTTGAATACCATTCTCCAGATTTATAAAGATCTGTTTCAGGTACATGGGGTAGTATTCATCACCATCTCCGGGAATGATCGCAGCAATTGAAATGGTTTTAGTCTCAAAAGCTTCATTATTGTTGAAATATCCACCTGACTTGAAACGATATTCGTTTCCATTGGCATCATCAAAAACCAGGTAAAGACGATGATTTAATCCATCTGACATGGCATCGATAAAAAATTCCGCAGGAATCCCGTAAACCCGTTTTGATGTTGTTTCCAAAACGATTTCACCGTCTTCTGTTGTTGTATAATCAATTCTTAGCGCTTTACTTCCCGACCCTGTATCGCGATCAACAAGTTGTATTGTTGTTAAATTTGAATCTAAATTAGTCCCTTCTAATATCCATTCACTCAATGATTCAACTTCATCAAGCACTACTTCACCTTCTCCTTTTTCTACAGAAATATATGAAGTATCGGTATCATCGCCGTAATGTATTACCAATTGTGATTCCCCGGTCATAATTGGAGTAAATATACCTTCACTGTTTATCTCGCCTATATTTTCATTTAATAACTCATACTCAAATATTTCATTACTGAGCAATTCTTTAGTGCCGCCATCCTGACAACCATAAACAAAGAAATTCAAGGGTTTCAGAGTATCGGTCATTGCCATTGTGGGATACAAGGTCAAGCTATCGATAGAAATAACATGCACCATCATGGAATCTTTAATACCGTTGAGATCCGAGTAAATACATCCGTCAATATCTTGATCTGATACCGTGAATTTCCCATTGTAGTATGAGCCAAGAGGATTAGGAAAAGTTATTTCTAAGCCTGATCCTTCCGAAATAGGTTTGGGATTGTAGTACATATCCCAACCGGACATAGGAACATCAAAGGTATTATTTTTATAGACCGCGATACTATCGCGTTCGATCTGTACGATTGAAAGATCACTATCCGGTGCAGAAGAAACACACATTAAAGCATTTGAAATATTACGAACCCAAGCATCCGATGGAATATTCATAACATCAGAACGCACCGTGAAAGTTGAAGACCCTCCCCCATCAAGATTTATAGCGTCAGTAGCACCAATGCTTTTCATGAAATCAGCCATTTCAGGTAAACCCATGCCAACGCTATGTTCTTGTCGCCCATCCACAACGACAAAATAGGCTTTTGTGGAATCTGCATTGTAACCCACAGCAGTACGAGGATGGCGAGCCGTACTAAAGGTAATTGGCCATCCTTCATGTAAACAGGATTCACTGCTAATATTAGCACCGTTTTGTAACATCCGAGGACCACCACCAATGAGTTGTGTTATTCCGGGAAGACTTCCAATTAATTGCTGTACAATTTTAACTGTATCACCGATCTGACAATGCTCATTCAAAAATGCAGTTCCTGTTCCGTGCCCGGAAATAACAAACTTCCCAGCAGGGATCGTCATATTGCCCGTGTAAGATTCTCGTGCTTCGATCACAGCAGATACGGTATCATTCACAACCCAATCAGAAATGGGATGTGCCAATACTTCAAAGCCCCATTGATTCGCTCCTGTAGATGCCCCCATAAAATTATTGTATATCACAATAAAATTTTCATTTCTGTCCCTATTTACCGTTGTTAATTGGTGAGAAAATATTTGACCATTTGTATCGGCTGAAGAAATAACCGTTCCAGAGAAATTTGGATAAGTAATTCCGGGAAGTCCTTCATTATTATAAACAAAAGCTGAATGCCAGTAAGAGTATGCTCTAACAAATTCTCCATTTGACACTTGATTATTAATTGGTTCTCCAGTTGTAGTATTATAGAAATCACCATTGATCGCAGAAACAACACGATGACCGGGTTTATCGCTTCTGGCACTCATGGAATTAGTACCTTCTCGAGCAAATATCTTATCACCGGCTTTTACTGTTTCTAATTTTATATAAGGATTTTGAAGATCGATCTCTGTTACATGTATTGTCCAAGGATGCGAATGTTCTTCGTAATAAGAATAAATACTTCCGGGACCGATCTGATAAGTTTTAACTTTTTCAAAATATTCAGCAGATGCAAATGAGAAAACGATAGATAGTAGCAAAATGATAGCAATTGACCGTTTCATATAATTCCTTTATGGATATTTAGTTTTTTATACCCCCTAATTTACAATATTAGAAAGAATTTCAAATGAAATTTTAGCTTAATAGCAGAGACAAGGCAATGCCTTGTCTTTACATCATTATCTCTTTAATTACGATGAGTTGCGTTATAATAATAAAAAGCCCTGGGTTTAAATCCGGGGCTAACGAAATTCAGTTATCTACATTTAAATCAAACCATAACGTTTTACATTTCGCGTATTACGGTTTATCCAACCATAAGCAGTAAGAAAACCATTACGAACAAAGCAACAGTTTCAACAATACCGATCACCATAAAGTAGTTAGCAGTACCTTTACCTGTTTCAGCAAGAGCGTCTGCAGCACGTGCGGCAACCTTACCCTGCATCAAAGCTGAAAGACCCATAGCCATACCACCAAAGATACCGGCACCGAGAAGTCCCAAACCATTATCTGAGGAAGAACCCAAGATGAAGTTCATTAACAAGAAACCGTAGATGGTCTGTGTTAATGCAACACCGGCGAACGCAACCAACATAAAAGGTGCGGGTTTGTCATTTTGAAAGCATTTTTTCCAACCACCGATCGCGGCCTGTGATGCTATTCCTGTACCGAAGGCTGAACCCAAAGCTGCAAGTCCTAGTGCGGCAGCAGCGCCAAACATTTGAAGATCCATTATAAAGTCTCCTTTGATCTAATTTATTACTTTGTTTATTTTTCTTTGAAGGGCATGTATTTGTAACCTGTCCATTCAAGTCCCAATT
>Ga0307992_1001051_pt1 | contig 16601 bp, 26 predicted proteins | sample EllFjometagen133_FD_203162 | JGI IMG/M metagenome (GOLD analysis project Ga0307992, IMG submission 203162) | Marine microbial communities from Ellis Fjord, Antarctic Ocean - #133 | ecosystem: Environmental > Aquatic > Marine > Unclassified | place: Southern Ocean | collected 2014-10-08
CCGATTGGTATTTAAATATGCCTCTAGATAAGCTTGCTTATCAGGTATGCAAGTACCCACAGCGTAGAGTAGAAGGATGCCAGCCTTGGTCCCATAGAGATTTACTGCGTAAGACTCATTTGACCCCCAACTCCGCAAAGATGAATACCTTGTTCAAGTATATCGTTGAGGGGCGTGATCTAAAGACCAAGGATGTCGTTAATCCCAAGACGGGTAAAACTGTTCATAAGACGGTTGGATTCACTGACGCTGCTTTTAATAAGCTAAAGAATGATGAAGTCCTTAAGTACGTTTGGGCTCACGAAGAAGCAAAGAAGGCAACTTCTGCGTCTGAGATAGTCTCTTTGGTCAATGATTATAGAATTGGCAGAGAGAGTATTCCTAATAACCTTTTCACTGATAAGGTTTGGACTACGATGTTAGAGAATGGTATGCCGATGACCGCCATGATTCGTAATATTCGTAATATGACAAAGGCAGGAACTCTTGCTCCGTTGTCTAATGGGACAAGGTTGGTCGTCAACGCATTAAGTGATGAGACAGTATTACAAAAGGCTAGAATTCATCCTATTAGCGTTTTGGCGGCATTAAATGCTTATGCTCCTACCAAGTTTGGGAATGTAAACAGTTATTGGTACGATAGTAGTGCAGAACCAGAAGGTTATACTCCAGTTCCTCAAGTTGTTGATGCATTAGAGGATGCGTTTTACAAAAGTTTTAAGTATGTAGAAAGTACTGGAAAGAATATCTTGATTGCAGTTGATGTCTCAGGTTCTATGAGTCGTTTAATGGAAGCTGGTATTAAGAATATGTCTTATTGCATGGCTGCTGCTGCTCAGGCAATGGTTTTTGCGAGAACTGAAAAGAACTCGTATGTAATGGGATTTGCTCATAAGTTTAGAGATTTGAAGATTAGTGCAAGAGATGGTCTTGAAACTGCCATGACCAAGGCTCAGGATGGGAATTTCGGCTCGACAGATTGTTCTTTGCCAGTTCGTTGGGCAATGCAGAATAATGTTGATATTGATGCTTTCCTTGTTCTGTCAGATATGGAAACTTTTTACGGTCAGGTTCATACTGACCAGTTATTAAATCAGTATAGAAGTAAGAGAAATTTACCAGAAGCGAAGATGATTGCTATAGGTATGGCGAGCAATTCTTATACTGTAGCCGATCCGAAGGATCGTAATTCACTTAACATCGTAGGTTTCTCAGCGGATACACCAAAGGTTATATCAGAGTTCATCCGTGGAAGTTTCTAATCGTTAGGGGCTGAGAAAAGGGAGAAGAGAAATCTTCTCCCTTTTCTATTGACCTCCCCGAAAACCCGTAAAAAATTGTGGATAATATCTTTAATAAAAGGAAGCAAAAATATGAATAAGTTATTTGGTTTATTTCTTGACGGAATCAAAAGTAATATGAAGCAAAAAGGCAAAAGTGACGAACAAATCGTTAGAGTTTTAACGGACATCAATTCTCGATATCTTAATTCTCCCATCTTTGAAAAAATTGATTTAAATGATGATGAAGATTTTGATGATTATATGCAGGAAGACGCGGTAGAAGATAAGGATAATGATATAATGGTTCAAATGACAGATTTTAATATCAAGGATGATGTCAGAGCCCAGAGGATACTTGCACTTCAAGAGTTCTACAAAGGTAAGAATGTTTTTCCGCCTGAAGATTTAGTCAACACCGAATGTATTGATGATAAGGGAGCATTCGGTAGAACCAAATTACATGTAGCAGTTATCAATAGAGATTTACATGAGATTGTTATTTTACTTGATAGTGGGGCTAACACCAAGATAGCGGATAACAATGGTTTTACTCCTTATCAAACTGCTGTATTGGAAGAGTTTAATGATGTCATAGAGTTATTCGTCGAAAAAGGGATATTAGAATAGGAGAAGATATATGTGCCAACTTCATAACATTAAAGATACAGCCAAGTTAAGAAGAAGGATGAAAAATGGAAAAAAGATCTTTTGGAAGGTTTACCGTATCACTGGTCAATCTCTTTATCCACCATGCTACGATGATTTTGGAGGTATTGGTCATCCAGGTATAATTAAAGCAGAACCAGAAAAAGATTTTTTGGATTTAGAGGATATGTCTTATATAAAAGAGGGTGCTATTCATGTTTTCTCGGATAAAATAGAGGCTAATGATTTTATGCTTTATACTACGGAAATAGTTATTCCAGTTATTTGTAGAGAGAAAGATTTAATTAGTTGTGGTTCCTTTGGCATCCTGGGATCTTCCGCCGCTTTTAAGCAGATTGAGATTTTAGAAAAGGATTTTCCTAAGTTTACAGATAAAATAGAGTAATGTCGAACGGGAACATCTTATATGATAAAAATAAAATATTCTCAAAAAAAAGTAAAATTTATTCCGCCAAAGAGCGTTAAAAAGAAGAAAAAGGAGAGAATTGAAGTCAAAACTATAGCCGAAATTCCCGCTAAACCTAAAGAGTTGAAAATTATACATTGTCTATTTGGGGATCTGAAGTTAAAGGACGGCAGGACTAACAAGGCTCATTATGGTGCCGCTAAAGCTTTAAGGTCTTATGGCGCTAAGAATCATATCCATATGGTAATGGAAGAAGACAATAAACGTTTTTTAATGGAAAAAGGATTAGACGAGAAGAACATTATTTATGATAAGAGTTCCCCGAAGATAAAGCCGGGGGTTAGCGTCACCTGGTTTTATAAAACTTATTTATTATATGTCGCGTCTCAAGTATTTAGCGAATATAGCATACTTTATTTAGATTATGATTGCAAGTTGCGTAGAAAAATAGATAAAAAAGATTTATTAGACAGGTTAGAAGCAAATAAAAAAAGTATACAATGTCCTCCTGTCCGATATAGGCGTAGAATTTTTACTAATTTTAATAGCCGACCGCAAAATTGGGGAGTCCAGTGTTGTTTAGTTTATTGGGAAGATCCTTCTATCGTTAAGAAATGGTTTGATAACTATATCAGTATGGATACTCGCAATGATGAACAAGTGTTATTCATTACACTTGAACAATTATTTGGACCTTTATCAGTAGACAGTATTTACGATTTTGATACGACTATTATACAAACTGTTCGTAGACCCAAAGAATCAAAGAGATACAATGCGAACAACTATAAGGATGCTTATTTTAGCCATAGATAATGATTAAACACAGAAAACTACCAAAAAAATCTATAACCCTGCAAAAAAAGGAAATAGAAAAGATTCCTAATGTAGAAAATTTAAAAATAATTCATACATTATTTGGTTATTGTCAATATCCTGGCTATTTTTTAGAAGTCCCTCCTGAGAGCCCCGTTAAAAATGCTAAATTATCAAAGATCTACAGAGAAGTCTCAAATATGTTAAGTTATAATATAGATGCAACTCATTTTGTTTTGGGCGAAAAAAATAAAGAATTTTTATTAAAAAATAATGTTCCAGATGACAAAATAGTTTTAGTTGATAAGCGGGCAATAATTAAAGAGGGGCATGTATATAATTTTAATAAAACATTTTTAATTAAATGCGCAACAGAAGTTTTTCCTGGAAATGAGTTATTCTTTTTAGATTATGATTGTTCTCTACAAAAAGATTTCGACAAAGAGGATATTTATAGAAAATTTAGAGAAAGAAAAATAGAGATACAAGGACCGACAATTTGTTATCATAACAAGAGATTAGAAGGACCAGACCATAAAAAATGGAGATCTGCACTTTGCACATGTCTTTTTTATTGTTCGAGTCACGATATAATAAGAGAATGGTTTAAAATTTATTCTACTATTTTACCTGATAGTCTAAATGACGAGGCTTCAATGTTATGGGTTTTAGCAGATATGTTCGGTGTTAGCTGTCCAGAGGATCTTTATATGTTTGATACTGATGTTATAAGGACGAGTAGAAGATTAGGAAGTTCTGCTTATAATAAAGATAATTATAAAGATGCTTATTTTTATCACAGATAAGAGCGAATTTATGATAAAAATAAAATATTCTCAAGAAAAAGTGAAGTTTATTCCTGCTAAAAGAGTAGAAAAGAAGAAGAAAAAAATAAAGAAGAAAAGAATTGAAGTTAAGGCTCCAGTTAAGAATTCTCCCCCGGCTAAAGAGTTAAAAATTATACATTGTTTATTTGGAAATCGATGGTCACAAAAAAATCCATCTAATATAAATAAAACACATTCTGAAGCACTCAGGTCTATGAAAAAAAATTATGGAACGAACACTAATATTCATGTAGTTTTAGGAGAAGATAATAAAAATTTTTTAATGGAAAATGGAGTAGATAAAGATCATATTATTTGCTCTAATGAAATTCCGAAAATGAAGCCAGATAGATGTAGTGGAAGCCTATATAACGGTTTAACTTTATTTTATAAATCTTATTTATTATATATAGCATCTCAAGCATTGAGTAAATATAACGTTCTTTTTTTAGATTATGATTGTAGTTCGCGTAAAAAAATAGATAAAAAAGATTTAATAGATAAATTGGAATTGAATAAAAATGATATACAATGCCCACCAGTGAGTTATAGAAGTCCAAGTTTTAAAAGTGTTAATGAAAAGCGCCGTCATCGTTGGGGTGTTTCAAGTTGTTTGCTTTATTGGAGAGATTCTGATATAATTAAAATATATTTTAATAATGCTATTAAAGATATTAATACTACTAATGACGAGTATCCATTGTTCGCTACACTAGAACAACTATTTGTAAAATTAACTATAGATAATATTTATGATTTTGATACACCTGTTATAAAAAACGGTCGTAGACCCAGAGAATCAAAGAGATATGATGCAAATAATTATAAGGATGCTTATTTTAGCCATAGATAGATAGATAGATAGATAGATAATTATGAATAAATTGATATTTATTAAAGTAATGTTTGGAGGAGAAGATGTTTTCACTTCCAAATGGCACAGACATCACCCAATTTACCAAGATGCTATAAAGGATTTTCTTGACGACGATATCAAAGATCTTTTTTTTCATTTTGTCTTGGGAGAGAATAATAGAAATTTTTTATTAGAGATGGGCATCCCTGAAAATAAAATAATTTTTATAGATAAAAGACCTAATATAGAGCCAAAAGGGGCTCATGGTCTTTTTAATAAAACATTTTTATTACATTATGCTGCTCATATGTTCGATAAAAATGATATTTTGTGTGTTGATTATGACTGTAATATTATTAACAAACTAGACATAGAAGATATCCACAAATCTTTAGAGTCAAAAAATGAAGTTATTCAGTTTCCTGTCGTTTATTATCCACGAGGAATTTTCACATCGAATGGTAAGCATAAACAGAATTATGGACCTCAAACTTGTTTAACATATTGGAAAAATCCAGATATTATTGATAAATGGTTTGATTCTCAAGTTAAAAATCCTACTATGTGGGGAGATGAACCACCATTATTGTTAGCATTAGAAGATATGTATGGCCCGTTATCCGCTACAAGCCTTGAAAGGTTTGATACTTGTATTGTCAGGACTAATCACCGTCCTACTGATCAAGAAGGTCATTATAAACCAGAAAATTATAAAAATGCTTACTTTTTTCATAATTAAGTAAAAGGAAAGTATTTTTTATTATCGAAAATAAAAATATGAAAAAGATTTACTCTAAAACCTTGCATGACCGGCTGGATAAAGAAGCTGGCCTTTGGGACACCGTTAAGGGTGTCGGTAGTACATTGAAAGGTGTTTACGATAAGGGTAAAGATATTTATGAAAAAGGTAAAGATGTTGCTCAAAGAGCCCGAGTGGGTTGGGAATTGGGTAAAATGGATATTGGTGAACAACCTTGGAAACAACGACTTAATTCTATGATGTACGAAGGAGCGTATCCGAAGAATCCTCAAGGTCAATATATCTATAAGAAAGATATTATAGATGAAAATGGACAGACGCAAAGAGTGCCACATAATCCGTTTTTTGTTAAAGGTTTTAAAGATAAAATGACGCGACAAAGAAGCAGCAATTTTGGTAGGTATGGGATGCCTAGAGGTAAAAAAATAAATCCGATGCGAGAAAATGAACCAGGTATAAAAGATGTAATAAATCAGGCTTTAGAAGCATTAAATCGAGATAATGATCATCGTTTATTAAACAATTTAGAGATGCAGGGTATAATAATAAATGAAGGTTCGCAAATACAACCAGGAGCAACACAACAAGCAGGACAAGCACCTGTTCCTACTCCTGTTCAACCTGTTATGCCTCAAACCAATCCTCAAGTTCAACAGTAATATTCGTCTCTATATAATTCGAACACTTAGTTTGCTCTCTTTCTCTTTTGATAAAAGGAGCATATTATGAAAAATATCAAATTATCAAAAAAGCGTTGGAATCTAGTCACTAAACATGAAAACTTGATAGATGTGACTATTAAAAGCATGTCGAATAAAATACCTGCTTTGAAAGATGATTTTGATGAATATAAAGAAGCAGCGACCTGGGCATTGATTAATTCTGCTAATAAATTTGATTTTGATAGAAATGTACAATTCTCTACTTATGCTATAACTGCTATGAGAAGAGAAGTTGTTAATAAAGCAAAACAAAATGCTATTAAGCATAAAAGATTCAAGAATATGGAAGACAATATTGAACTATTTATCACCGAGAATAGTACTCTGGATAAAATAATCAATGTTGAAACCATTTCGGCGTTGAAAGGTGTTTGCGAAAATCTCCCCGAAAAAGACAAAAAAATTGTGCGTATGAGATTCTCCGAGGGAAAAACTTTTGAGGAAATAGGTAAAGAATTAGAAGTGACGAGAGAAATGGCTAGAGTATACTACAAACAGATGCTCGGACGCATTGAAAAACAACTAGAAGGAGTATGAGATAATAGATGTGCGAAGAAAGAAACACTGGTTCCGCTATTGTTATTCATAGTCATCTTAATCTCTTTGATGGTAGAACTCCCAAAGAGAGTCCTTTCGGTGTTAAAATATATTTTGACAGAACAAAAGTTGTTTTTGTTGATAAATGTATGGTTGATCTAATTGAAGATTTAAATAAAAATGGATTGCCAACTATTTTTTCTTGTTGTGGGCATGGAAGTAAAAAACCTTATATTCTACTTTTTGTTAGTGGAAATATTGAGGGGAACAAAGCATTAAATATTGTTCGTTATCATTTAGGCAATCAAAATTATACTATTACTTCTAAAGATATTTATTGGAATTCTTTTAAAGGATATTATCCAATAGTTATACGTCGTAAAAATAAATGGGAGAGTACATGATGAAGATTTTAATTTGCGGAGCAAGAGATTTTGATGACAAGATCATTATTGATAATTTCATTATGTCATTGTCTAAAAATACGGTCATAATTGAAGGCGAAGCAAAAGGAGCAGATAGTTTAGCAAGGGACCATGCTATTAAACATGGATTAGAAGTAGAAAAATATCCGGTGACGGGGTACGATAAATATGGCCGGGCTGCTCCAATTTTTCGCAATACTCGTATGCTCAAAGAGGGAAAACCAGATTATATAGTCGGTTATTCTAAAGATATTAAAAGTAGTAGAGGGACTAAAAACATGTTGACACAAGGAATTAAAGCAGAAGTTCCTTGTTATTCAAATGTTAGTGATTTTATAGATATACAACTCTGTATTGGTCAAATGACTTTAGAAGATTTAAAATGAATATAACAGAAGGAGAAAGAAATGAGTAAATTAGGTATTGCAGTTTTAAGTGTTATAGTTCTCTTGTGCGTTTCAGCAAATATGGGATATAGATATATTATACTTGACCAGCAATGTCTCGGTCATCTTAAAAGAGCAGCAGACTCAAATAAGATTACAAAGGCGGTAGTTGAATTAGAAACATCAATAAAATATCTGGAAGATAATAATTTGACATCAGGATACACTTCTGTTATCTACAGAACGCCAGATGAAGATATTGAGTTTTGATATAGCAATTTGAAAGATAGTTTGGACAATCTAAAGCAGATTGATGCGAACAGTATATCTCAACTTGAAGAGAGTAATGTACTTATGAAGTTAAGGGAAACGATTTTAGATGATGCAGATGGTAGTACTTCTGTGACTTGTCCAAGTGGGCTATCACGATATCCTCATAATGCGTTATATGCTATAGTATTTTGGATTCCTTTACTGCTTAGTTTTATCTTCTTCTTCTGTTTTTGTGTACGACCTCGCTAAAAGAAATAAAATTTGAATATAAGGAAAAAATTAATATTATCCAATAAATTAGGAGAATAATTATGGAAAATAAGAAAATGCGTATAAGAATTAAATCGGCTGGTATGCTGGAAAATGGAGTTTTAGCAGGAGGGGACATTTCTATCACTGATATTGATACTGGGGCTGAAATAAAAAATATTCATCGAGTTGAACTTGTTGTGGATGCTTCTGGTGTCGTTAAAGCAAAGATATGTGTATTCCCTGAGGAAATAGATATTGCATTTGAAGGGGATGTTATTGAGCAGACGCCAATTGGTTCACAGTTTGCTACTTATGCACAGGTTGCTGATGGGAAAATGGTTCCTTTAAAACAGGATTTCCCCGAAAATTGAGAAAAATTGTGAGAAGAGAAAGTTTAAAATATAAATGAAAGGATTCAAAAATGGAAAACAAAGAAAAGACGTTTAATAGTTATATGTTTTATATTCTGCGAGATGTTGATGGCGTTATGATAAAGTTTGGAATGGCAAGGACGGAGATTCTTCGGAAATGAGTAAAATAAATTTTCCCGAAAAATAAATTAGAGTAAAGTGTAGTTTTATAATATATAATTCAATTATGTTTAATTCATAAAGAATTGAACAAAATTGTGGACAATTTAAACTGAATTTATGTTAAATATGACATAAATTATAAAAGGAGTATTAATATGAATAGTATCACCCGAACTTCGCATTCGATTCGCCCAAATCCCCAAAAGTTTTTTGAAAGTTTAAGAAGTACTGGTCTAAGTAATTATCAAGCAATATCGGATATTATTGATAATTCTATAGATGCTGGGGCTTCAGTAATAAAAATAAAATGTGGGACAGAGGATAAGGAGCCTTATATCTATATTGCTGATAATGGTGAAGCGATGGATAAAGAGATGCTTATTGAAGCGTTAAAAGTTGGAGCAGAGGGGAATAAAGATAGGGCTTATGATTTGGGGACTTTTGGTTTTGGACTTAAAGTTTCTTCATTATCCATCTCGCGTTGTTTGACTATTTTTACAAAACAAAAAGGAACAACTACTGTATTAAAAGCAGTTCACGATCTCGATGATATTACTGAGCGAAAAGATTTTATTATAACTATCGAAGAGGCTACGACAGAAGAAGTTTCCAAATTCGAAGATATTTTTAAAAATGAAACGACATCTGGAACAGTTGTTTATTTGACAAAATGTGATAAACTCAATAATAAAGATTTAACAGGCTCATTCAAGAATATTCTTATTAAAGAAGTCGGACAAACATTTAGAAAATTTTTAGATGGGAATGTTTCTATTTTTGTTAATGATAGAAATGTTGAAGCCATTGACCCGCTTTTTTTGTCAGACAAAAATATAAAAATATATGAAAAAATAGAAATACCTTATAGATATGAAATAAATGATATTATTTATGATGAAATAATAACATTTCAAGCTGTAAAATTAAATGAAGTAATATTAAATGCGGTAAGTGATGAAGGCAATGGTGGGGCAGTAACCGGACAGGGAATTTATGTTATAAGAAACAATAGAGAAGTAAATCAGTCTCAAACTTGGGGAAATTTACGAGGAGTTGTAAACACAGGTAAATCTGTTTATGCCAAAAAGCATCCTGATTGGAATTATTTTCGTGCCGAATTGAGTTTTAACGCAAATCTTGATGCTCTATTTAATACTAATTTACAAAAAACGAAAGTAGAATTATGTCAATCTCTTGGAGATGTTATACATGAGAATATTAAAGGTTTATTAAAAAGTATAAAAGCGGAATTAAAAAGTGAGAGGACAACTCGAAGAAGTAAAGATTTAAATTCAGAAATAACTGTTCAAATTAAAAAAGATCAAACAAATATAAATAGTAAAGCGAACATTTTAAAGACTCCTAAAGTCCCAAAGGAGAAAAGAAAATCTCCGGTAGCGACTGGAGATAAATATAAGACAGGGAATACAGGGAATACAGGGAATGATAGAAATACTGGAGATAATATACAAAAAGGGGGTATAACAATTTCTGAATTCGGTTTTGAAAGAAATGGCGACATGGCTCCTATTTTTAGATGTTATCAAAATGGGCGAAAAATTATAGTTATGTATAATGAAGATCATCTATTTGTGCAAAAAGCTTTATTATCAGAAGAAAATAGCACAAGTGCGATTAGAACATTATTTAATTTCTTATTTTATAGTCTAGCTTCGGCTCATTTACAGTTTGCCGACAATGAGCAAACTCAAAGCGATATTGAATGGGTCAATAATGTAATTTCTTTTAATACTAGAACTTTGTTAAAATAATTTGGAATATCTAAATAAAACTATCAATAGTATGATATAGATTTTTCTTGAAATTATTATTCGGTTTCAACAATAACTTAGTCATTTTAGTTGTATCGGACAAAGTATCGCGTGATTCAATGACTTTAGGACCATGCTTTATCACTGAATCGGATTTTAAATACTTTACAACTAAATGAACAATCTCATTCACCGAATGGCTTTGTCCTGAACCGACATTGATAGTTTCTCCCCAAACATTATTACCAGAAAATGCTGCGATTATATTCGCTTTAATAACGTCATCTATATAACAAAAATCGCGTGTTTGCTTCCCGTCCCCGAAAATCTCAAAAAAATTGTGGGACTTTGATGCAGCAACAAGCTTGGGAATTATACAAGAATAATTACTTTCAGTATTTTGTCGAGGACCAAAAACGTTGAAATATCGCAATGATACGGTTTTAATACCATATAATTCAAAATATAATTTACAGTATTGCTCACAGAGCAATTTGTGTAAAGCATAGGGAGATAACGGGTTTGGCTTCATTGTCTCCACCAGAGGCAACGTGGGCTGTTCTCCGTATATTGCAGAACTTGAAGAGAAGATGAATTTAGGAACTTTATATTCTTTTGCTAATAAAAGAAGATTATGAGTTCCTTCAACGTTTATAGAGTGAGTTATTTTAGGAGAATCAATAGATTCTTGGACATTTGGTTTTGCGGCTAAGTGAAAAATAATATCGAAAGATCTATTTCTAAATATATCTTGCAAATAGTTAAATGAACAGATATCATTTAGAATAAATTCCGCTTTTGGATTTATGTTATTTTTAGATCCTGTGGAGAGATTATCTATTATTATTACGTTATGGTCTAAACGAATTAGTTCATCCACTAAATGGGAACCGATGAAGCCAGCACCGCCTGTCACCAAACAATTGCTCATAATTTTATCCTTAATTAGGTCAATACATTATCGGCATAAAAACTTTAGGAGATAATTTATAATGAGACAATCCACAATAAAACATGTTGACGCAAAAAACATTATTAACGGAATAGTTAATTTAACTCTTATCACGCTAAATGCTAAACAATCTCTTAAAGATTATTTTAAACAAGAGAAAGTAGTAATAACTTTATTGGATCAATTTGTAGACAGCAAAATTGAAGAAATCCAGAAAAAGAAAGGATGTCGCTGATGGGTATATCAACTTTACTTTTTGGCTTATTTATTTCTAGAATTGTTTTGTTTGTAAACTATTTTATAGGGTTTACTGGGTTAACGATTCTCGGAATAATTGGTTGGATACTTTTACCGTACACAACTTTATTTTATTTATTAGCGGTGGCGTACAACAGTAATCCTATAATAATTGCTTTTGTCTTGTTTATAGAATTTATTTTTGATCTGGGGCAGATGGAACATAAATTAAAGGATTGAATTATGTCTATATTAGTATTATATAACGAAGATAAAGAAAAAGTACAAGATACTCTTGACGATTTAAGAACGTTCTTTTATACGCATACAGTTTCTTATAAGGAGTTTCCTCATAGAGCTTATTGTAGTTATCTTGCGTTATTCGATTCTCCAGATCCTCCATCACTAATTCTCGTTCTTGGTGGTGATGGAGCAATGTTGTCTGTTGCTCGAAGAACGTTTCAGTATGATATTCCTATCCTGGGAATAAACATTGGAAATTTAGGATTCTTGGCAGAATGGAACTTGAACTTACTTATTAAGTCTTGGGATGATATTAGAAATGGATATTATACTGTTAGTCGCAGAAATGTATTAGAATGCATTATAACTAAAGATCAAGAAATTGTTGCTACATTTTATGCTTTAAATGACATAGTAATCAATGCTGGTTCTCCTTTCAGAATGATTGAGGGAGATATATACGTTGACCAATACTCTAAACTAATACCTGTAGGACAGGGAAGAGATTTCGCGGCGAATTTCAGGGCTGATGGAATTGTTATTGCTAATTCAGTAGGTTCCACGGCTTACAACTTAAGTGCTGGTGGACCTATTATTTCTCCTGCCGCAAATGTATTTGCTATTACCCCAATTGCTCCACATTGTTTATCTATGCGTCCTGTAATTGTTGGTAGCGATAGTAAAATACATTTAGTTATGAATTCGATAAACGAAGGAACAACTTTAGTCGCTGATGGTCAAGAGAGAATTCAATTAGAAAAAGATATGGTCATTGATGTCTTTAAATCGAATGGTTCATTGAACCTGATTTTAAATCCTGAAAAGAATTATTGGGAGATTTTAAGAGATAAGATGCATTGGAGTAAATAGAAAATTAGGAGAGAAAAATGAAAAAATTAATAAAATTGACAGCAAAAGAAAATAAGTTATATGACATTGTAAAGAAAATGGGTATTTCAGATCCATTATTTGTACAATATACCGTTCATCTTAAGAAAAAACCTTTTATTATAGATTTTGCTTATCCTTCTTTGTCTTTAGGTTTTTGTGCAAAAAATAGAGTATTAAGTAAGGAAAAACAAGAACTTCAAAATTTAGGTTGGGATATTTTATATTTTTAAATAGAAAATCTCCCCGAAAATCGAGAAAAAATTGGAGTGACATGAGGAATAAAATAATGTTTGATTTAACAGAAAAACAAGATGAAAGATTAGAAACTTGGATGTTCGAGCAAGACCAAAAAGTAATTGCTGAACAAAAAGAAGATACTGACTTGGAATGTTCAGATGTACCTTATTATGGTACTTCTGGTGGCGGTTATACTTATAGTTTTACTCCTACTGGACTTGGCGTAGTAGCAAAAGTTAAGAACGAAATTACTGGTAATGTAATCGATTTGACTGATTATAATTCATGGTGAAAAAAGAAGGAAGAAATAATGGAATTTGCTGATTTGATAATTAAAGAAAACAAAAAATTCAAGGTTTGTAAGTCTAGTGACTACAATTATTTGTTTAACAAAGAGAATGGATTTTTTGTTCGTTTCGGGAAAGATAAAGAAGATGATCCACTTTACGCTCCCGGACCCGAGATCGCGGATATAGAAGTCACAACTATTTGTCATGGTGTTGGTGGTGATGGTAAACTTTGCCCGTTCTGTTATAAATCAAATAATCCTATTGGCACGAATATGTCTTTCGAAACATTTGTTAAAGTTTTTAATAAGTTTCCTAAAACATTGACGCAGATAGCTTTCGGGGTTGATGCCCAGGCAACTTCTAATCCTGAGCTATTCAAAATGATGCATTATTGTCGTAATAACGATTATAATTATGTCGTTCCTAACATAACTGTAGCTGAAATATCAGATGAAATAGCAGATAAATTAGTAAATGTTTGTGGGGCTGTTGCTGTAAGTCGATACGAAGATAAAAATTATTGTTATGACGGTGTTAAGAAATTAACTGATCGAGGAATGAAACAATGTAATATCCATATTCTTGCTAGTCAAGAGACTTACGACCAGATCATGGAGACATTAAAAGATCGCTTAACAGACCCAAGATTAGCAAAATTAAATGCTATTGTCTTTTTAGCATTAAAGCAAAAAGGAAGAGGAGTTCATTTTAATCCTCTTTCTGTAGAAAAATTTAGAACAATTGTGGACTTTGCTTTGGATAATAATATATCAGTAGGCTTTGATTCTTGCAGTTGTGCTAAGTTTTTGGAAAGTGTTAAGGATCGAAAAGAATATAAGCAATTTGAAACTTGTAGCGAACCATGCGAATCCAGCCTTTTCTCTGTATATGTAAATACTTATGGTTTATTTTTCCCTTGCTCGTTTTCAGAAGGCGAAGATGAATGGAGTGATGGCATAGATATCGTTGATTGTGATGATTTTATGAAAGATGTTTGGAATCATCCGAGAACGTTAGGGTTTAGAAATAAATTATTAGGCACAGCGTGTAAAAATAATTTAGGTTGTCGTACTTGTCCTTTATTTAAGGTATAAATTATGGAAAATGAGATTGAAGAAGTACTGATAGAAATAGATAAGACGTTTGATAATATAAAACAAATGAAATGCTCGGATACTGTTGTTGTTAATAATATGATTTTACAAAAAATACTAAAAAGTCAAAAAGTCATTTTAAAAAGTATGATCCGATTGTTAAGAAAATAGAAAGATAAATTATGAAAATAAGAAATGGTTTCGTAAGTAATAGCAGTTCTTCCAGTTTTATCGTTGGATTTGAAAGAATACCTTCATCTCAAAAAGAACTTCAAGAAATGATGTTTCCTAAAGAACAAGGAATAACTGAAATTGATGGACTGTCTATTAAGATCATCACTGCTAGAGTTTGGGCAGACATAAATATGAGTACCCCAGCAAAGGCTTCTAAAATTGATGACACATTGGGGGGTTTTCATGAATGTTATGTAAGAGCTGACTATTCAAAGGTTGATATCATTGATGAAAAATATAAAAAGATGTATGGGGCTCTAGCACAATTGCGAGATCATAAAAAATGGGAAGAAGAACATTTTGCTGCACAAAATAAAGTTTGGGACGAGCAATCGAAAGCCCTTGCGACATCGACTAGACAATGGAAAAAAGATAATTGGAAATTATTAGGGTTTGTAGGTAAAATTATTTTTATATTCTCTTACTCTGATAACGATGGAGAAGAGATCTTAGAACATGATTACATTTTTAGAAATTTGCCTAATATCCAGATATCGCACCACTAAAAGGACATAAATTATGAAGATTAGACACGGTTTTGTAAGCAACAGTTCATCTAGCTCTTTTATAATCACTAATATGTCTAATGAAGAAAAGACATTAGTTGATTTTATTGTAGAAAATCCTCAAATAATTAAAGAGTTTAGAGAAAATTTTGATTGGTATAAAGAGGAAGATGGATATACTCAAGAAGAAATGATTAAATCTGCTAAAGATAACAATATTTCTTTTCCGCCAGGAGATGGTTTTTATTCATTTTCTAATGAGGGTGGTATACTAGTGGAACATGTACTTAGATATATATATGATGGTAAGTCAGATAATTTTAAATGGAAATCAGAAGAGGAGAATTAAAATGAAGATTAGAAATGGTTTTGTAAGCAATTCGAGTAGTTCAAGTTTTCTTATTTATGGAGCTTATTTCGAGGGTGATAAAGCCCGAGAAGTAGAAGATAAATATGATAATGATAAGGAGTTTGGTAAGCAATTCGATGTTTCAGGATTAGAACTTGTTTATGGAAATCCCAATAATTATGAACGTGAAATTTATATTGGAAGAAGTTGGGATGAAATTGGTGGGGATGAGACTGGCAATCAGTTTAAGGCTGCAATCTCGGAAGCAGTTAAGGTATTACTTAGTGATGAGAGTATAGAATGTAGTTCTCATGAAGATGCTTGGACTGATAACTAATAGGAGAATAAAATGAAAGTTAGACAAGGTTTTGTATCAAATAGCAGTTCAAGTAGTTTTGTTATCTCTGGTTTTTATATGCCTGAAGATATGACAATTGAAAGCGTTGTAGAAAAGATGTTCGGGAAAGATAAAGATTTTCCTAAAAGAAAAAAGTCTACAACTTCCAGAGGATGTGAACATCATTTTGTCGGCAGCTCAAAGTTCTGTCCAGAGTGTGGCAAGCCTATATGGATTGACAAGTATTATGAAGATGAGTACCAAGATGAACTTAGTGATTATATCGTAGATATGTCTTATGATAAAGGACTTAAGTACGTGACGGAGGTTAACTTCATCGGTATTGTGATAGCAAATGCTTCTGATGATGGTTTTTATCCTAAAGAAATTGATCTTCAAGATGTTGTTGACCAGACAGAAAAGTTAAGAAAAGCATTGGGCATAACAGATCAAAAAGCCAAAATTGGTGGTATGGTAGAAGCGTGTTGATGAAAGGAGAAAATGATGAAGGTTAGACAGGGTTTTGTATCAAATAGTAGTTCAAGTAGTTTTGTTATTGTAGCATCTGACGAAACTCTACAAAAAGTATTGAGTGGACTTGAAGAAGAAAGTCAAAAGTTCATTAATTTTATTTTGCCGGTTAGAAAAGATGCAAAGTTAGACGGCAAAAATTATTCGGTTTTACATACTACAATCTATGATGATACTCTTGAGGAC
>Ga0307992_1001053_pt1 | contig 16595 bp, 15 predicted proteins | sample EllFjometagen133_FD_203162 | JGI IMG/M metagenome (GOLD analysis project Ga0307992, IMG submission 203162) | Marine microbial communities from Ellis Fjord, Antarctic Ocean - #133 | ecosystem: Environmental > Aquatic > Marine > Unclassified | place: Southern Ocean | collected 2014-10-08
GACCACCATCTATAAGAATATTTTGTTGGGCAGTTTGAATCAAAATCGCATCTCCCTGACCAACATCCAGAAAGACAACCCTCAGTTCCGTGGAAAGAGGAGAAACAAAAAACAAAAAATATCCCAAGACAGTCAGATTAATAAAGAAGAATATCCCAATTACCAATATAAATTTTGATACAAATTTAGTTCTCATCTTTTTTGCTTAAAGAAGAATTAATAGAAAACAAAAATAACAGAATATATATGACTAGCGCTCCCAATAAAGGAAAACCCATAATTACAAAAGACAAATAAGGAATAGCTGAAAAAAGTTTTGTTATTAAAATAATATAAGTTATTAGAATCCAGAGGGGCCAAAAAAATATTTGAGCCAACCAAAAATTTATAAAACTTGCGAATATAAAGAAAAAACCCAAGAACATTACTATGGGCATAACCAGCAAAATCAAAATATTAGTAATTGGCGCCATTAGAGACAAGTTGCCAAAATAATATAAAACTAATGGTAAAACTAAAATTTGAGCGCTAAGAGTTATACTTAGGTAGCTCCTTAATGGAAAAAATCTGGAATCGGGTATTTTTGCAAACCATTTGTTGAATGATTTATAAAAAAAACAAATACCTAAAACCGCCAAAAAAGATAATTGAAATCCAATATCAAATATTAAAAATTTGGGATTAAATAATAACATCAATGTTCCAACTAAAATCAAAGAATTCAAAACTGAATAGGGTCTTTCAATTCTGCTGGCAAACAATAGAACCAATCCCATTAGTCCGGCACGGATTGCAGAAGCGGGAGCTCCTATTGAAATAATAAATAATGATATAATAAAAATTGTCGGAAAAAAAACTTTTTGCCTTCTAATCAAGAAAAGATTCGTTAACAATATAGCAATCATCTGAATTAGGATGGCGATATGAAGCCCAGAAACCGCTAAAAGATGAGAGACACCTGATAAACTGAACCAGCTTCTCATATCAGATGGTATTTGTTTTTTAAGACCCAACAATATTGCTGACAAAAAAGTCGCCTGGGGTTCGGGGAAATTGGTTGTAACAAAGCTTAAACTCTTCTTCTTAAATTTTAAAATATTTGAATATATACTATTTTGTGTAGATTTTTCAATAATTTTAATCTTCGGCCAATAACAAACAGAATAAATCCCATAGGGAGCTAAATAGTTGGCATAACTAAATCCATCAATACTGCCTGGCATTTCTACTTTGCACTCTATCTCTAATAAATCTCCATATTGATAATCAGAATACAAAGGAACATTAATTAAAACCTTACCGTTCAAATCTTTCTTGTCCACAACAATCTGACCAAGTGTAATTTTAATTTTATCAAGACGCTCATCTATTTCTTTAACTACTTTGCCATGAAAAACAATTTTCTCTCCATTAAAAAAAGCAATATGATTCTCGTCTATTGTTTCTTCTCTAAATTGATAATAAATAATTCCAGCAAAGAAAAAAAGAAAGATAAGAAAATAAATCTTAGCTTTCTTGTTTATGAAAATTAATAGAAATAATAGTATTATTGTCGCAGAATATAGAAAAAAAGAAGAAATGAATAAAAAAGACGCTAATCCTATACCTAAAACAAAAGAGAATAAACAATAAAAAAATATTTTAGACGAAGTCATAACTCTTCTTATTCCACTGTAACACTTTTAGCTAGATTGCGTGGTTTATCCACATCGCATCCACGTTTTACAGCAATATAATAAGATAATAATTGCAAAGGAATAACATTTAATATTGGAGACAAAAAATCAATGGTTTTGGGAACATAAATTATTTGATCAGACAAGCGTTTAACCATTTTGTCTCCTTTGTTAGCTATAATCAAAATGTTCCCTCCCCTAGCTTTTATTTCTTCTATATTAGTTATTACCTTCTGATAAATTAAACGTTCTTTGTTAGTAGCAATTACCACAACTGGCATATCCTTATCAACTAAAGCAATGGGTCCATGCTTAACTTCCGCGGCAGGATATCCCTCGGCATGAATATAAGAAATTTCTTTTAACTTCAATGCTCCCTCAAGAGCTGTCGGAAAATTATATCCTCTGCCTAGATATAAAATATTTTTAAATTTATAATATTTTTCAGCGATTAATTGAATTTTTTCATTATCTGATAAAATTTCTTCAACCTGCTGAGGAAGTTTTTCTAATGCCGAAATATATTTTGTAAGTTCTTTCTTCTTTATTAAACCTTTTTTAACACCCAAAAACAATGATAAAACCGACAATAAAGTAATCTGTGACGTAAAAGCCTTTGTGGAAGCAACTCCAATTTCTGGACCAGCATGAATATAAACCCCGGCGTCTGACTCACGAGCGATTGTTGAGCCAACTACGTTAACAATACCAAAAACATGACCACCTGCCTTTTTAATTTTTCTTAGAGATTCTAAGGTATCAGCTGTTTCCCCTGATTGACTAATTACAAAATAAGATGTCTTCGAATCAATAGGCTGATTAGAATACCTAAATTCAGAGGCATATTCAGTACTCGTTGGAAGACTAACCAAATCTTCAAAAAGATATTTAGCTATTAGCCCAGCATGCCAGGAAGTGCCACAAGCTAAAAAAACAACCCTTGGGGAATGAGATATAAAATTAAGCCATTTATTTAATCCTCCTAATCTAATATTCCCTAATTTCTTAAAAACACGGCCTCTTATAGCATTAGCAACTGTTTCTGGCTGTTTAAATATTTCTTTAAGCATAAAATGGGGGAATCCATCTTTTTCTATTTTAGCTAAATCCCACTCAATATTCTGAACCTCTTTTTCAATCTTTGAGTTCTCAGAATTTGTTATCTTCATTCCTTTGCGATCTAAGATTCCAATTTCTCCATCATCTAGATAAATAACTTTTTTAGTATATTCAATGATAGCAATTGGGTCTGATGCAATAATATATTCGCCTTTATTACAAACACCAATTGCCAAAGGACTTCCTTTTTTGGCAATAATCAATTTATCAGGCTCTTGCTCGCAAATAATCGCCAATCCATAGGCACCTTCTAATAAATTTAAAGTTTTCTGAACAGATTTTAATAAATCACCTTCGTAGTGTTCTTCTATCAAATGGGCGATTACCTCTGTGTCTGTTTCTGATTTGAATTTATGTCCTTTTTCAATTAACCATTTTTTTAAAGAACGGTAATTCTCAATAACACCGTTATGAACTAAAAAAATATTTTTGTTACAGTCAAAATGCGGATGTGCATTGTCTTTATTCGGTTCTCCGTGAGTTGCCCAACGGTTATGAGCAATAACCAAATGACTCTCTCTAGAGTCAGAAGAAAGCTCTTCTTCTAAAACAAGAACCTTGCCTCTTGTTTTTTGACAAACAATTTTATCGCCAAACAAAGCGGCCAAACCAGCAGAATCATAACCACGATATTCTAATCGTCTTAATCCGTTGAGACTAATTTCTATTCCATTTTTTGGACCGATATAGCCAACAATTCCACACATAATAAATCTATTAGAACGTTATTTATAATTTAGATCGTTTGTGTTTTGTGCGGAGAGAACTTTCAATTATTTCTCCTAGATCTCCATCTAAAATTTTATCTGGATTATTTGTTTCGTATCCAGTTCTTAAATCTTTAACCATCTTATATGGATGCAAAACATAGGAACGAATTTGATTACCCCAAGAAGCAGATTTAAATTCTCCACGCAAACTCGCACGTTCTTCTTCTTGCTCAGCTTGAGCATAATGATAAAGTTTTGATTTTAAAACTTTCATTGCTCTCTCTTTATTTTGCGCCTGAGATCTCTCAGATTGACAACTAGCCGTAATCTTTGTAGGGAGATGAACTATTCGCACTGCTGTTTCATTTTTTTGAACATTTTGGCCTCCATGACCAGATGCTAAAAAAGTATCAATTCTTAAATCATCTCCATTAATCTCAATTTCAATATCATTCATTTCCGGAAGGACACTAACCATAGCAAAAGAAGTGTGTCTCATTTTTTCCGCATCAAAGGGAGAAATCCTTACCAAACGATGAACACCTATTTCTTCTTTTAAAAATCCATAGGCAAATTCACCTTCAATTTCTATGGTAACGCTTTTAATACCTGCCTCCACTCCTCTTGATTGCTCAACAATATGGGTTGACCATCCTTTTTTTTCGGCAAATCTTAAATACATTCTCAAAAGCATCTCTGTCCAATCTTGGGCATCTACACCACCAGCTCCAGCGAATATAGAAAAAAGCGCATCTTTTTTATCGTATTTACCAGACAGAAAAGTTGTCTTTTCCATGTTAATCAAACCCTTTTTAATCTTATTAAATTCTTGTTCGATCTCTTTTCTAAAAGTTACTGTTTGATCATCCTTATCTAAAATGGCTATTTCTAAACAATCTTTCACAGAAGTTTGTAAATCCTGCCATTTATCTAAAATATTTTTAAAACCTGCTAATTCTTTTGATTTATTGCTAGCTGATTTTTGATTATTCCAAAAACCCGGTTGAGCCATTTCTGTTTCCAATTTTTTAATTTTTTCTTTTATGTCATCAATATCAAAAAAATCTCGCATTTTAGCCAGTCGTTTTTCGAAACTATTTAATTCTGAAATTAATTCTGTCATTTCCATATATATAATATTATATCAAAAAGAAGAAAAACAATCTACATACAAAAAACACTCCAGAGTCAAACCCTGGAGTGTTGGGATATATTAAATTATAATTATTTTTTTTATTCCTCTTCTTCTTCCACTGGTTTATTATATTCTTCTAGAATAACTTTAATTATTTTTTCTTCACCTTGATGAAAAACTTTTAATTCAACTTCATCTCCGGGTTTATATTTCTGAATAGCCCTAGATAAAGAATATTCTTCATTAATTTTCTCTCCATTTACCTCAAGAATAATATCATTTTCAACTAAACCCGCTTTATTTGCTGGAGAACCTGGAATAATAGCTAAATCTGATTCTCCAAGGCCACGAACAATTAAAGCTCCATAATCAATTTCCAAATTATTCTTTTCTACAATATCTTTATTAATTAATGTATATCTTACTCCTATGTATGGTCGCACAATATAGCCATATTCTTTAACGCTCTCAATTACTTGTTTGGCTTGATTGACCGGAATAGCGAACCCTATTAATTGTCCTTCTCTGTTGATTGCCGTATTAATTCCAATTACCTCTCCCTGCAAATTGATTAAAGGACCACCAGAATTACCAAAATTAATAGCAGCATCTGTTTGAATTACATTCTCTAAAATCTCTGATGAACCATAGGCGTCACCAGCAATCACTCTCCTACTAACACCACTAATAACTCCTTTGGTAACTGTATTGCGATACTCTCCCAGAGCATTACCGATAGCTATAACGGTTTGCCCAATCTTTAATTCATCTGAATCTCCTAATTTGATTTCTGATAAACCAGATGCCTGAATTTTCAAAATAGCAATATCATTAAATGGATCACGAGCTACAATTTCTGCTTTATATTTATCACCATTGTTGGTTATTACGGTATATTCAGCTTCTGTATCAGAGACAACATGTTTATTGGTCAAAATTAGACCATCCTCACTGGAAATGATAAAACCAGTTCCACCTCCAATCTCCCTTGTCTCTTTTTTCTCCTCTGGAAGATCTTGTTCTGGCGGATTTGGTCCCCAATTTTCTGGTATCCTAGGACCATCAAAAAGATCATCAATCCCGAAAGACCAATTTCTAAAAAAATCATCAAAAGAAGATTGAGGATCGCCATAATATGTAGTAATTTCTTTGGTGACTATAATACTAACTACAGATGGACTTGCCTGCTCTACGGCCATGGTGGCATCCTGATTTGAAGAGGGCAAAAGGCTGTTGCTATCATGCCTGACAACCTGGGGAGCCACAATAGAAGAAGTTGCAATAAAATCTGTCAAAAAATAACTACCAGCATAATATCCAGCAAAACCACCAGCAATAGCTCCTATTATCATACTGACCAACATCACACCCATAATAGGCCTTAATTTAAAACGAAGAGTAAAAAAAGTGCCTGATTTTTTCTTCTTTGTTGGAGGTTTTTTCTCTGTCCAGATAACCTTCCCCTCTTCTTCGTCTTTGAGGAAGTCAGGTTTGGAATGTGAAACTATTTTTTTGGGAAACATAAATATAATATTAAATATTTAAAACATACATTAACAACGAATCTCTATATTCAATCCCTTAATCTTTTTAGCTATTTGTGCAAACCATTCTTGAGGATATGGTTTTATTTTTTTTAATTTCTTATTAAATACATTTTCTGGATCAAACTGTTGTAGATAATACTTTGAAGCTCCTTTAATCTGATTACTAATTTTCAGAATATCATCATCGTTTAAAAAATTAGGAATAACCGTAGTGCGGAATTCATAATCAATGCTAGAATCCATAATAATCTTAATACTTTTTTTAATATTGGACAAGTTAACTTTAACTCCGCTAATCTCACTATATCTCTTGCTTTCCAAAGGAGCTTTAATATCCATGGCTATATAATCAACCAATCCATTCTCTAATAAATAAGTAATCATATCGGGATTAGATCCGTTGGTCTCTATCTCTATTAGTAATCCTATCTTTTTAACTTTCTCTATAAAATCTACCAAATCTTTTTTATTGCTTATCAATGGTTCTCCCCCCGTAATAGCCAGAGCATCAAGTAAATCTTTATTCCTTGAGCAATAATCTAAAATTTCTTCTTCTTTAATCTTAGGTAATTCTGGAGAAAGAGAAATTAAATCTGGATTATGACAAAAGGGACAACGAAAATTACATCCTCCTACAAAAACAACACTACAAATCTTTCCGGGCCATTCAATCAAAGATTCTTTTTGCCAACCGTAAAAAATCATAACAATGGTTTAAAATTTTCCCTTTCAGAATACTCTTCTTGCTTTCCCTTGTTCCATTGTTGTACTGGTCTTAAATAACCAACAATCCTAGAATACACTTCGGAACGAGCATTGCATTGAGGACATGTAAAATGTTCACCACTAAGATAACCATGTTCAGGGCAAATGCTAAAAGTCGGAGTAAGAGTGAAATAAGGTAAACGATACTTAGTAAAAACTTTCTTGATTAAATTCTTAACCACACTAGAATCAGAAATTTTCTCTCCTAAGAAGGTATGAAAAACAGTACCTCCCGTATATTTTGTTTGAAATTCATCTTGCAATTTCAAAGCTTCCAGTAATCCTCCTTGATAATCAACATGCAATTGACTGGAGTTTGTATAATATGGGGCGCTGGTCCCAGCCGTAATGATTTCTGGATATTTCTTCTTATCCATCTCCGCTAAACGATAGCTCGTTCCTTCGGCTGGCGTGGCCTCTAAATTATAAATATGATCTGTTTCTTTTTGGTATTTTAATAGCTGATCACGCATAAAATCTAAAATATCTAAAGCAAACTTTCTGCCTTTCTTAGAAACAATATCCTCTCCCATAAAATTCAATAAAGCTTCATTTAAACCAATTAACCCAATGGTTGAAAAATGATTAGCTAGATAACTTTTACGTAATTCTTTGATATCAGAAAGATAAAATTTAGAATATGGATAAAGCCCTTTTTCCATAAAATTTTCCAAGACTTCTCTTTTAATCTCTAAACTTTCTTTAGCTAAATCCATCAAATCTTTCAATCGTTTCCAAAACTCTTCTTTGGTTTTAGATAAAAATCCAATTTGAGGAAGATTGATGGTTACTACTCCCACACTTCCCGTAAGGGGAGCGCTACCGAAAAGACCTCCCCCACGATGATGAAGTTCTTTATTATCAAGGCGCAATCGGCAACACATACTTCTGATATCTTCTGGATCAAGATCAGAATTTATAAAATTAGAGAAATAATTAATACCATATTTAGCCGTTGCTTCCCACATTGGTTTATAGGCAGGGTTGTCCCAGTCAAAATCCTTAGTAATATTAATTGTTGGTATAGGAAAAGAAAAAACTCTCTGATCAGAGTCCCCTTCCAGAACAACCTCGTAAAATGCTTTATTTAACATATCCATTTCTTTTTGAAATTCTCCGTAAGTCCTGTCTTGAGCTTTTCCTCCAATGACTACTGGCAATTTAGCCATATTCTTCGGCACCTTCAGATCAAGGGTAATGTTTGTAAATGGACATTGAAAACCTACTCGCGTTGGAATATTACAATTAAATAAAAATTCTTGAATCGCCTGTTTAACTTCTTTATGATTCAATTTGTCATAGGCAATGAAAGGAGCCAAATAGGTATCAAAAGAAGAAAAAGCCTCTGCTCCAGCGGCTTCTCCTTGAAGGGTATAGAAAAAATTGACGACATGACCCAAAGCTGAACGAAAATGTTTAGCTGGTTTAGAAGATATTTTCCCAAAAACACCCGTAAATCCTTTGACCAACAAACCATGTAAATCCCAACCCATACAATAAGTACTCAATGAACTTAAATCATGAATATGAAAACTACCAGCCTTAATTGTCTCTCTAATTTTTTGAGGATAAATTTTATTTAACCAATATTTTTTACTTGCTATGCCAGAGATATAGTTATTTAATCCCTGCAGGGAATAAGTCATATTGGCATTTTCTTTGATTTCCCAATCCGCTTCGGTCAAATATTTATCAACCATATCTACACTTTTGTCGCTTTCGTCAATTATTTCTCTAGCTTCACGTCTCTTTTCGCGATAGAGAATATAGGCTCTAGCTACATCAGCTAAATCAGCATGAATCAAAACCTCTTCTACAATATCCTGAACATCTTCTACACTAGGAACTTTATCCAAAAAACGACTAGCAACTGTTTTAGCTACTTTATCAGCAAATTTTTTAGATTCTTTGCCGTCCTTACCCTTAACAGAGAAAATAGCTTTATAGATAGCCTCTGCGATTTTAATTTTGTTAAAATTTACTATTTTACCATTCCTTTTCCTAACTTTACTGACATGCTTCATAAAAAAATCAATATTATAATTTAACTAAATGAAAGATTGAATCTGCTTAATTGCTTTAGGTAAAAGTGGTAATAAAATAGTACTAAAACCAATTAAAATACCGGCAATCATAGATGTTTCTAAAAGATTACTCCAGGTGGCTCCCAGAGGAAGTTTCTGAGAGAAATATAAAATAAAACCAATAATCAATCCTCCTTCAAGTAAACCAAATATCGCTCCAGCTAAACGGTTGAAAATTTTTAAAATTGAAAAATCAAAAACTTTGTTAAGTCCCTTGAATATAAAGAAAATGATTGCTTGGGCAACAAAAAAAATAACAAGGAAAGACAAAATCCGTGCTAAAACAAAATTATCATTCAAAAGAGGCAATATTTTTAAGGCCAAAGCTTCATATAAACGAGTAGAGATTATCAGAGAAAGAACAAAAGCTACTATCCCACTAATGGTTCTGATTAAACCATGCCAAAGACCAAACCAAACAAAACCGAAAAGGATGAGTAGTAAAACTAAATCAAATAAACCCATAAAAATATAATTAAAAGAATTAATATTTTAATGATTCTCTAACCTGGGGAACAAAATTTCTCCTTGGGAAATTTTTCCAAAATCTGTTTTGCCCCATTGTTGTCCAGATAGTAAAGATTTCCTCTTCTCCGAACTTCCTAATCCTAAATCTTTCAAAATTGCATCACTTTTGTCAGGCATAAAAGGTCTAACCAGTAAAGCAATGTGACGCAAACTTTCCAATAAATTATAGATTACACTTTTATAATGAACAAAATCATCCTTTAATAATTTCCAAGGTTTATTTTTATCTATATAACGATCACAAAACCCTATAAAATGTTGAATGCTTGTTGCAACTGATTCAAATTTCAATTGATCCATAGAAATTTCATAACTTTCCCATAAAGTTTTAACTTCTTTCTTGAATATCTGTTCGGTTTTACGTGGTGATAAAAATTCTTCATTGGCTTTTTCTGCCAAAGACAAAACTCTCCTTAATAAATTACCCAAACCATTAGATAAATCTGCGTTGTATTTATCATAAAACTTTGACTGGGAAATATCACCATCATGTCCGAAAGGAAAAGAAGAAAGCATTAGCCAACGCAAAGCATCTGTTCCAAAAACCGTAGCCATTTCTTCGGGGTCAATGGTATTGCCCATAGATTTACCCATTTTTTGTCCGTTGATTGTAAAAAAACCATGGACATATAGTTTGCGTGGTAGAGGTATATCTAGAGCTAAAAGTAAAGCTGGCCAAATAACAGCGTGAAACCTCAATATGTCCTTACCTAATAACTGAACATCTGGTGGCCATTGATCAGGCATTTTACTTGCCATACCATCCCAACCTAAGCCAGAAAGATAATTCAATAGAGCATCTATCCAAACATAAATAGTTTGTTTTGAATCTAGAGGGAGAGGAACTCCCCATTTCACTTTAGTTCTAGAAATAGCTAAATCTTCTAATTTGTTTAATTCTAAAAACTTCAGAAGTTCATTTTTTCTATCTAGGGGTTCAACAATCAATTTATCGTTCTTGATTAATTTCAATAATTTTTTCTGAAAAATAGATAATTTGAAAAAATAACAATCTTCTGACAAACTCACTGCTTTTTTTCTATGAATAGGACATTCTCCATTAATAAGTTCTTTGGATGTATAATATCTTTCACAACCGACACAGTAAAGTCCTTTATAAACACTTTTATAAATTAAATTCTGATCATTCAATCTTTCTAGAACTTTACTTACCAATGCTTTATGTTCAGGATTAGTTGTTCTAACAAAATTATCATAGGAAATTTTCAAAGTATCCCAGGCTTCCTCATATTTAGCTGAATTTTGATTACATAATTCCTGAGGTTCAATTTTCTTTTTTTCTGCTGTTTCCGCCACCTTAGCTCCATGTTCATCAGTCCCTGTCAGAAAAAAAACCTCCTCCCCTTTCATTCTATGAAATCTAGCCAAAACATCAGCAGCAATAGTGGTGTATGCGCTACCTAAATGAGGTTTATCATTAACATAGTAAATGGGAGTGGTAATATAAAATTTCTTCATAAAAATAAAATCATTTATTAGCTACAATAACTACAAACTCCCCTTTAAGAGCTTTATCTTTCATTAGGGGTAATAAATCTTCAGCCGTGCCCCTATAGATAGTTTCAAACTTTTTAGTTAATTCTCGACAGATTACAATTCTTTTTTCCAAGTTTAACTCCAACAAAATATTTAAAGTTTTCTGAATTCTATGTCCTGATTCATAAAAAGCGCTAGTCAGGGAACTATCTCTTATCTGTCCTAAAATTTTACGACGACCCTTCTTCTGAGGAATAAAACCGTAAAAAGTAAACTTATCCGTTGGAAAACCTGAAACAGACAAAGCCGTAATCAAAGCGCAAGGTCCAGGAATAGGAATTACTTCTAATTCATTTATTTTTTCAATAGCTAAACTAATCAACTTATTTCCGGGATCTGATATGCCCGGAGTACCTGCGTCAGAAACTAACGCTATATCATGTCCTTCAGCTAAGAGATCTAAAATATAATTGATTTTTCTTTGATTAGAATGCTGATGATAACTAACCAATTTATTTGAAATATTATAAAAAGATAAAAGCTTTTGAGTATGTCTAGTATCTTCACAGAGAATAAAATTTACGCTCCTCAAAGTCTCTAGAGCTCGAGCGCTAATATCTTGAAGATTTCCTATTGGTGTTGCAATGATATATAGTTTCATTTGACTGGTAAACCTAATGGTGGCTCAGCTCTTTTGCTGCTAGTTTTCTTAATAAGAGAGGCTTTGACCATATTAACAGGGAAATGATAAAGCGTAGCTAATTCTTCGGTGTTTAAAATACTTTTACCTGGCTTAGGCCCTGGAATAGTCAAAAATTTTTTAATTTTGGATACTGTTTTAGGCAAACCTCTTTTTACGTTCCAAGAAAAAGCTCTCTTCTTGTAAGCCTTAAGTATTTCTTGTTTACGAAGATCTAAAATTTTGTTGCTTTCCAAATTCTTTTTGATAATACCAGTTACTGATGAAATTTTAAAATTATTCATATCTATTGACCTAAAGGCATTAAAAGCTCCTAGAACTCCCACTACACCTCTGTCTTTAGAAAAAACTTCTTTGTCAGCCAAATAAATTATTCTAACACAAGATTTAAACGCAATTTTAGATATCTTGTTTTGAATTCCATCAATTAAACGTTTATCACTAGGTAAAGGAACATGTTTTTCCTTCTCTTCACCAAATTTATCTGTTGTTGGATGAAGATTCAAAACATCTTTAACAAATTCTAACAGGTCCTGCGTAAACTTCATTAACATAAGTACAACCTTATCAAAAATATTATTTTTAGATTTTTTGTTAATATCTTTTCCAAGTAGAATCTTATTTATTAATTTTTCTCCTGCTTCTTTTAATTCTGATCCAATGGGAGTAACAATAAATTGAAGCCAAACCTGTTCGCTCTCTTTCAATCTACCCAAAACTTCCAAAAGGTCCATTAGAGGATCTTTCAATTCTTTGCTGAGCTTATGTTCAGATTCGGGATAAGTTTTAACAGGAATAGGATTTTGTCTTGCTAGCTTAAGATCTGCCCCCCAAACATTATACCTATCTTCTAAAAATTCTTCCAAAACATCATCAGGATAATCTTCATTTTCTTCAAAAATCTCCAAATTAGGATAAGAAGTATAAATAGCCGATTCCACTAAATCACGAAATTGAACTGGAGTATATATAAAAAATTGAATCTGACCTTCAATGCTAGCCATCTCCAAAGATATGTTAAGTTGTGTTTTACCCTCAATATTCTTTTCATACCAAGTAATTTCTTCTTGAATCCCTGCCAAATGCACAAAAAATCTTTCTACTGCTTCCGGACCCTGTTGATTGTCTTTGGGCATAGCGACGCCTAGAAGAATATATTCTTGCTTGCCAAGGAACTTCTTTTTATTTTTATCCACCCAACGTTTCCATGATATCCTCAAAATTAAAAGAGCTAAGAGAATCCAAATTCCATAGCTCAAAAAAAACTGAATAAAATAATAAAAACCTGTCTCAATATAAAATGATAAAAGATTTGTGTTTAATATAGAATCAGGATTCATATATAAGATTATAAAAATCTGCCCACTCCACTAGCAGAACCTTGAAGTTAAAGACCCTCTTTAGATAATTTTTCTAATAAATTTTTCTGTTTGGATGTCAAACGTTTCGGAATTTTAATTTTAATTCTAACAATTTGATTTCCTTTTTTAATCACACCCTTTCCTTTTAAACGAAATTCTTGACCCGAAGAAGTTCCTGACGGAATTTTTAGATTCACTTCGCCATACAAAGTTTTTATCTCAACTTTATCTCCCAAAAGGGCTTGAGATATTGAAATCTCCTGTTCAGTAAAAATATCATTTCCTCGGCGTTGAAAAAACGAATCCAAACCTACTGCTATTATAACATATAAATCACCTTGTTCTCCGCCCAACTTTCCAGCTTCTCCATAACCTTGAAATCTAATAGTTTGTCCATTGTCAACTCCAGCTGGTATTTTAACTTTAATTTTAGAAAATTCTTTAACTCTCCCCTGTCCATGACAATAATGACATTTTTTCTCAGGAACATTTCCTTGACCATGACATTCTGGACAAACGCTTCTAGTTCTAATATTTCCCAAAAAGGTTGATTGAGTTTGAATAATTTCTCCTTTTCCTTGACAAGAAGAGCAAACAACCATTTTACTACCAGGCTCTAAACTTGTCCCCTTACATTTCGGACATTTTATATATCTCTCGAAACGAAGTTCTTTTTCTGTGCCAAAAACTGCTCCCTTAAAATCAATAACTAAACGAACCTGGATATCTCTCCCTCTGTTAGTTGATCTTGCTCCCCCAAATCCTTGTCGATTGCCAAATAAATCTCCAAATATATCTCCTAAGCCACCGAAACCAGATTCACTGAAACCGGAATTTGATTCATCGTTTTTCATGGCATCAGCATAGGAAGCAAAGTCATTAAAATCAAATCCACCAAAACCGCCTTTAGATTGAGCTTGTTCAAATTTTGATCCATACTGATCATACATCTTGCGTTTCTCTGGATCAGAAACAGCTTGATAAGCAGCATTAATTTCTTTAAATTTTTTGGTGTCTCCGCCCGCTTTATCTGGATGATATTTGTGAGCTAATTTTCGAAATGCTTTTTTAATTTCTAAAGATGAAGCATTTTTATCAACTCCTAAAATTTTATAATAATCTGTCATAATGAATGTTTAACATAAAGCAGGGGCGAGAGGAATCGAACCTCTGACGAAAGTTTTGGAGACTCTTATGATACCACTTCACCACGCCCCCTCTCAAAAAACAAAATTATTTCGTTTCCTTATGAAGAGTGTGTTTCTTGCACCAACGACAATATTTATTTAATTCTAATCTATCTTTATTGGTTTTTTTATTTTTTCTAGAGTAATAATTTATGCGATGACATTCACTGCACTCTAATTTAATTAAATTGTTTTGAGACATAATGTTCTGTTTAAATTTCTAATGGAGCCTGGAGTCGGATTCGAACCGACGACCTATAGTTTACAAAACTATTGCTCTGGCCAACTGAGCTATCCAGGCACTACTTGACCGAAGCCAGAGAATATCATATTAACAAAAAAAAAGAAAGATGGCAAGATTGACTTTGTTCTAATAAATTGTATAATAAAAAAATACGCCGGGGTGGTGGAACGGTCTACACGCGTGACTTAAAATCACGTGGACGAAAGTCCTTGCGGGTTCGAATCCCGCCTCCGGCATTATATTCAAACTATTAAAAAAATGTTTACAAAAGAAATCAACCAAGACTTTTTCAAAAATTGGTCATCTAATATGGCTTATGTCTTGGGATATATTACTGCCGATGGATGTATTGTCTTTAGGAAAGATAGAAAGAAAAATCCTTATATATTAGATATAACCTCTGTTGATTTAGAACACCTCAAAAAAATTAAAAATGTTTTAAACTCAGGATATAAAATTGGCAAAAAAAGCGGTAGTTATGCAGAAAAAACCTGCTATCGATTTCAGGCTTCTAATCCGGTTATAACTAATGATTTAATAAAAATAGGCATTACTCCCAAAAAAACTTTTCGACTCAGACCTCTTAAAATTCCCAATAAATATTTCTCTGATTTTATTAGGGGCTTTTTTGACGGCGACGGCTCTGTCTACATCTATAAAGTCAATAAAACATCTCAAATAAAAGCTTCTTTTGTTGCTTCAAGTTTACCGTTTATTGCTAATTTAAATCAACGTCTTTGCAAAAATTTAAAAATCCCCATAAAATCTATTCAACAAGATAAATCTGAATTCCGAAAAGGTAAAATATTATATGCTATTTGTTTTTACATCAATGATTGCGCGAAGCTATATAAATTCATGTATGAAAATAAGCCAGAATTATACCTTGAACGTAAATATCAAATCTTCAAAGAATGGGAAACAACAGAAAGACGACATTACAAAAAACAAAATTATCCTTCAAAAATTGGTTGGCGTTTAAATAAAAAACTTTGTTCACAAATTCAAAAATTGATATAATATACAATATAGTAACGTTTTATTTTAAACACTTCGCATAATAATCAGTTATGTGGAATAATTAATTATTTTTTTAATATGGAAATCAAACAACTGCAGAAAAAAGCATCTAAAGTATTTTTAGACAATTTAGATAGAGACGAAATTAAAGTTAGCGATGATTACTTGTTATTGAAACTTACCGAAGAACTTGGTGAGTTTACGCAGTCATACCTGGTTCACAAAAAAAGATGCAGGCCTGCAAAATATCAAGGAACACAAATATCTAAAAAAGAATTGTCTAAAGAATTATCTGATGTTTTAGGACTAGTGCTCGTAATCGCCGAAAATATGAAAATTGATGTTGAAGAAGCTTTGGTAAAAAAATGGATTACACGAGAATGGATCAAAAAATAATTAATTATTTAATCCTAAATATTATTGTATCACTATTTTCTTCATTTAATAAAAATCATAAAAAATAAAAAATGCCCCTGTGGCGGAATTTGGTATACGCGGTAGGTTTAGGACCTATTGGCCGTAAGGCCTTAGAGGTTCAAGTCCTCTCAGGGGCACCAAAATTTATTAAAAAAAATAGAGTTAACTCTATTTTTTTTGTCAATTGGTAAAAATAACTCTCCTAAATTTTAACTTTTAATTCCCTATTAAAGGCTTTAGCGATTTTTTGGAGGGTATCAATGGTAAAATTTTGCTGCCCTATTTCCATCCTGGCTATATTACTCTGTTTTGTCCCTATTTTCCTTGCCAATTCTGCTTGAGACATTTTCTTCTGTTTACGCAATTGCAAAATCTGATAAGCAATTTCTAACTGTTTACCATATTCATCATAATATTTTCCAAATTCTGATTTTTTTAATTGTTTGGCAAGATATTCCTCAAAGCTTATTGCCCTTTCAAAACTTTTCTTTTTATTCATATAGTTCTTTATTTTCTAATACATTATAATAATTTTCTTCAGCTCTTTTGATTTCAGATAGAGGAGTCTTGCGCGTTTTCTTTAAAAAAGCGTGTAATAAAATAAT
>Ga0307992_1001054_pt1 | contig 16593 bp, 11 predicted proteins | sample EllFjometagen133_FD_203162 | JGI IMG/M metagenome (GOLD analysis project Ga0307992, IMG submission 203162) | Marine microbial communities from Ellis Fjord, Antarctic Ocean - #133 | ecosystem: Environmental > Aquatic > Marine > Unclassified | place: Southern Ocean | collected 2014-10-08
GAGAAAGTTTCCTTTGATGTTGGTGTTCAAAGAATACACCCGGAGATAATAAAACTTTTAGGTCGATTGAGATATAGAACAAGCTATGGACAGAATGTGCTGCAGCATTCAAAAGAAGCAGCGTTTATTATGGGATTGCTTGCCGGACAGCTTAACCTGGATATAACTTTAGCAAAAAGAATAGGTCTTTTTCATGATTTGGGAAAGGCTGTTGACCATGAGATGGAGGGAACACATGCGGCAATAGGGGCTGATCTTGCCAGAAAATACGGCGAGAATCAGATGGTAGTGGATGCAATTGCTGCGCATCATGATGAAGCTGAGTCTAATTCCATCTATGGAGTGCTTGTGCAGGCAGCAGATGCCATCAGTGCAACAAGGCCGGGCGCGCGCCGTGAAACCCTGGAAATATATATTAAACGCCTTGAAAAACTGGAAGCAATTGCCGATTCTTTTAAAGGTGTTGATAAGGCCTTTGCAATACAGGCCGGCCGTGAGATCAGGGTTATTGTTCACCCAGATAAGGTCGGTGATCAGGAAGCAACAATTCTAGCGCGAGATATTACCAAGAAGATTGAAAACGAACTCGAGTATCCAGGGCAGGTAAAAGTAACAGTTATCCGGGAAAAGCGGGTTGTGGAATACGCAAAATAACACACAAAAATGTGAGAAACCAGGATCATGAATCCAGTAGCCGGAAAAACAAAATTAATCCTGGTTACTGGTTACTGGTTACTGGTTACTGGTTAAAAAAATGAAGATATTAATGATCGGTGACATAGTCGGAGAGCCGGGAAGGCAAGCTGTGAGTAAAGGTATAGCTGCTTTAAAGGGGCGTGAACAAATAGATTTTGTGATCGCTAATGCCGAGAATTCAGCCGGGGGATCAGGCATAACAGCGAAAATATATAAAGAACTTATCAACTACGGTGTTGATGTGCTTACTTCTGGGGATCATATCTTTAAGAAAAAGGAAGTTGTAGAGATCTTGAAATTTCATGAAAGATTGATCAGACCGGCTAATTATCCGGATGAGGTTGTGGGCAGCGGATATGTTGTAGTTAAGGCTTTAAGCGGCGAAAAAGTAGGAGTTATTAATGTCAATGGCAGAGTGTTTATGGAACCGCTGGATTGCCCTTTCCGCAAGGCACAGGAACTTGTAAAAAAAATTAAACAGGAAACTAATATAATTATTGTTGATATCCATGCAGAAGCAACCAGTGAAAAAGTTGCCATGGGTTGGTATCTTAATGGACAGGTAAGCGCGGTATTAGGAACGCATACCCATGTCCAGACTGCTGATGAGCGCATTCTCCCTGAAACAGATCATACCGCTTATATTACGGATGTAGGCATGAGCGGTCCTATTGACTCGGTAATAGGCAGAAAAGTCGAGCAGGTGCTTCCGAGATTTCTAAATCATACTCCCATGAGATTTGATGTAGCTGAAAAAAATGTGCAGTTGCAAGGAGTTATTATAGAAGTAGACCCGGCCAGCGGAAAAGCAAAGTTGATCAAAAGAGTTAAGGAAGTAATCACTTAGAGTGATGTCGCTGCTTAATAAATACTTTGCTTTAAATCAAAACAACTCCTTATTCAAAAACAGTTGAAAACTCAGCTGTGCATGGTATAATAGTTTCTACTACCTTTGCTTAAAGATTTGGATCATTCTTATTTATGGCGGAGTAATTCCGGGAAACAATAAGAGTGAAATAGTTAGATGAAAATTAGAATAGCCCTTGATCAGGTTCTTGTGTTTAACTTAAACAGGAAAGAACCAAAAATCCAAAGAAAACAGCATATTTTATTTGCTGACTTTATTAAACCCTGATTTAAAAAAGAGGTGGAAAATGACGGATAAACTAGAAAAACTTACTAAGCAGATATATGATGAAGGTATCCAAAAAGCAAGTGCTGAGGCTGAAAATATTATTAAGGCGGCTCAGGAGGAAAAGAGAAAGATCCTGCGTGCTGCCAGAGTTGAGGCACAGGATATAACTGATCTTGCCAGGAAGGATGCTGATGAGCTGAAAAATAGGGTGGATTCTGAGATGCGTATGGCTAGCCAGCAGTCACTAGCCTTACTTAGGCAGAAAATAACCGAGCTTGTCTGCGTTAGTGTTTCTGAGTCTTCTGCCAATGGTTTATTCGATGATCCGGATTTTTTGAAGAATATACTTGAGATTGTAATGAAGGAATGGATTGGCTCAGGCTGTAAACGAGGGCAGGATTTTTACCTGAAATTGCCTAAGAAAGTTCAGAAAGATATACAGGAGCATTTTTTTGTAGCAGGCAAACAAGAGCTGGATAAAGGATTAAGAATAGAGTTTGATGAAAAAGTAAAGAGTGGGTTTGTTATCAGCCCGGAAGACGGAAGTTATAGAATTGGCTTCACAGAAGATGACTTTAAGGCGCTTATTCAATATTTCCTTCGTCCGATAATGAGGCAATTTCTTTTTGGAGATAAGGTCTAAATGAGCGGTAATTATTATTATTTAATTTCTTCATTGCCTGAATTGCGCCTAGATGATTATAAAGAACCATATCGGGTTAATGAATTTATTGAAGAGCTGTATTGCAACCTGGAACCAATTCATGCAGCATATGTTCGCGATATTCTAATAATGAACGATAATCCTAATATCGTTGATATTATATCCGGCAGCCCTAATACCTGGATTGATGCAAGGGGAAACTGGACATTTGAGCAAATGAAAGCTTTGATTGAAAATCCGCAGGCTTTGGATGAAAAAGAACATGCATATATTCTTGATTCTCTAAACTCTATCAATCACTCCAAAGATGGATCAGGTGAAATAAATCGCTTGCGGGTAGAAGAATTACTTTTAGGCGGTTTTTATGAAAAAATGATCCAGCATGAAAATTCATTTATCCGGGATTATTTTACTTTTGATTTCAGGTTAAGAAATATCCTGCTTGCAATAAGTAAAAGAAAATTCAAGCTGGATAAAATTCACTTGTTAGAGGTAGGCGAAGATGAGGTTATCAATAAATTAAAAATATCTACGGCTAATGATTTTGGACTGGGGATGGATGCTGATTATATCCAGTCTTTAGTTGATGCTTTTGCTAAAGATGATATTGTTTACAGAGAAAAATTTATTGATCAGCTGCGCTGGGATATGATCGATCAGATAAATACTTTTTCGTATTTCAAGGTGGATGTTTTGCTTGGATATTTGCTTAAGTTGATGATCGTTGAGCGTTGGATTGCTATGAGTGCTAATCGCGGAGAACAGGCTTTGGCTAAAATATCAAAATTAGATACTGAACTTATGAATCAATAATTTTAATACTGTAAAAATGTAAAGTAGCGTTTTCTAATATTTAAAAATATATAAATTCGGAGGAAAAATGCCAACAAAAGGACGCGTTATCGGGATAATATCTAATCTGATTACTATTGAGGTAGACGGACCGGTTAGCCAGAATGAAATCTGCTATGTTGCCCTCGACGATGTTAAATTAAAAGCAGAGGTCATTAAAATAAACGGTAAAAATGCCTCTGCTCAGGTATTTGAAAGTACCCGCGGGTTAAAAGTAGGATCTCCCGTAGAGTTTACAGATCATTTACTGGAAGTTGAGCTCGGCCCCGGACTTTTGTCACAAAAATATGATGGCTTGCAGAATGACCTGGAAGCAATGACCGGAGTATTTTTAAAACGTGGAGAAATGACTACGCCTTTTTCCTATGATAAAAAATGGGAATTCATGCCTTTATCAAAAAAAGCTGACAAGGTGCAGGCGGGTGATTGGCTAGGAGAAGTTAAGGAAAATTTCATTAAGCATAAGATAATGGTGCCTATGAAACTTGTTGGTTTTTGGCAGGTAGATTCAATTGTCGTTAAAGGTAAATACACAGTTAAAGAGACCATTGCTGTTTTAAAAAACGCAAGCGGTGAAACTGCTGATGTGACAATGACGCAGTATTGGCCGGTAAAAGTGCCGATGCGCGCTTATGCCCATAAACCGATTGCCTTCAAACCCCTGCAAACAGGAGTGCGTCTTATTGACACAATTAATCCGATTGTTGAAGGCGGGACGGGTTTTATCCCCGGACCATTTGGCTGCGGAAAAACTGTTTTGCAGCATATTATCGCGGCTAATGCCCAGGTGGACATGGTAATTGTCGCTGCCTGTGGTGAAAGGGCAAATGAAGTAGTTGAAATATTTAAAGAATTCCCGGAGCTGGAAGATCCCTATACAGGACGTAAGCTTATTGAGCGTACTATTATTATCTGTAATACTTCCAATATGCCGGTAGCCGCTAGAGAGGCCTCTGTTTATACAGCCATGACAATTGCCGAATATTATAGGCAGATGGGAATGAAAATATTATTATTGGCTGACTCTACATCACGCTGGGCCCAGGCATTGCGTGAGATGTCAAATAGGATGGAAGAACTTCCTGGTCCTGATGCATTTCCTATGGATCTTACGGCTATAGTTGCCAATTTTTATTCTAGGGCCGGTCTGGTTGTATTAAATAATGGTCAGAATGGTTCTGTAACGTTTCTTGGTACGGTTAGCCCTGCCGGCGGTAATATGAAGGAGCCTGTGACCGAATCAACTAAAAAAGTTGCAAGATGTTTTTATGCTCTTTCTCAGCAAAGAGCTGATAGTAAGCGTTATCCATCCATAGATACTATAGAGAGTTATTCTAAGTATCTTGAGTATAAGGAAGTTCAAGAATATTTAATCAAAAACTTTGAACCCCATTGGATTGAGAAAATTGCTTATATAAAAGATATTTTGCTTCGAGGCAAAGAGGCATATGACCAGATAAATATTCTGGGGGATGATAGTGTGCCGGTTGAATATCATCAGCGTTACTGGAAATCAGAGCTGGTTGATTTTGGTTTTCTTCAGCAGGATGCTTTTGACCCTGTAGATAAAGCCACATCGCTAGAAAGACAGCGTTATATGATGGATATTATTTATAATATCTGCAAAGCGGAATTTGAATTTAGCGCCTTTACAGAAGTCTCAGCATATTTTAAGAAAGTTATTAATATTATCAAACAGATAAATTTTTCAGAGTTTGAAAAGGAAGAGTTTAAAAAGTTTGAAGATGAATTGCAAAGTACTTTAATGGAAAGGAAAGTATCATGAGCCGCCAACCACCTGCATTTACAACGGTCTACACTAAGATCGAGCAGATTACCAAAGCTACCTGCTCCTTAAAAGCTCAAGGCATAGCTAATGAGGAAATGGCAACAATTGATGGCCGCCCGGCTCAGGTAGTTAAAATCCAGGGGGATCTGGTTACCTTACAGGTCTTTTCCGGAACCCAGGGAATCGGAACAGATGTTGATGTTATTTTTCTGGGGGAGCCCCCAACACTAAAAGTAGGCGATGATCTCTCCGGCAGATTTCTCAATGCCTATGGACAGCCTATTGATGGAGGCCCGGATTTAGAAGGAGTAAAAACGCCTATTGGAGGCCCGAGTGTTAATCCTGTGCGCCGAGAACAGCCATCAGAATTGATCAGTACTGGTATTGCGGGAATTGACCTTAATAATACGCTTGTTACAGGACAAAAAATACCTTTTTTTGCTGACCCTGATCAGCCTTTTAATCAGGTAATGGCAAATGTGGCTTTGCGGACCGAGGCCGATAGAATTGTCCTCGGAGGCATGGGGCTTTCCAATGATGATTATTTGTATTATCGTAGAGTTTTTGAAGATGCCGGTGTTTTAGAGAAGATCACCTGTTTTATTAATACAAACGATGATCCTCCGGTTGAGAGATTATTGATTCCGGAAATGGTTTTAGCTGCGGCGGAATATTTTGCGGTGGAGAAAAAAGAAAAAGTATTGGTTTTGCTTAGCGATATGACATTATTTTGTGATGCCTTGAGTATTGTATCAAACCGTATGGACCAGATCCCAAGTAAAGACAGTATGCCGGGATCTCTGTATAGTGATTTGGCAAAAATATATGAAAAAGCCGCCCAATTCAAAGAAGGCTCAATTACTATTATTGCTGTAACTACACTTAGCGGCGGAGATATTACTCACGCTATCCCGGATAATACCGGTTATATTACAGAGGGGCAGTTATTTTTGCGGCGTAATACTGATATATCGAAAGTTATTATTGATCCGTTTAGAAGCCTGTCAAGGCTTAAGCAGTTGGTTATTGGTAAAAGAACAAGAGAAGATCATCCTCAGGTTATGAATGCGGGTGTTAGGCTTTATTCTGACGCTGCCCAGGCTAAGACAAAAAAGGAAAATGGCTTTGACCTTACGGATTATGATGAGAGAACATTGAAATTTGCTTATGATTATGCAATGGAATTATTGGCCATAGATATAAATATTGATGTTGAAAAGATGTTGGATGCAGCCTGGAGATTATTTGCTAAATATTTCAAAAAAGATGAGATTGCGATAAAAGAAGAAATGATGAAGAAATATTGGCCAAAAGACGCTGAACAACAGGTCAGTAGCGAGAAGCAAGAAGAAAGTAGCAAAAAAAAGCAGAAACCGAAGTCCTAAGGATGATCGCTTCGCGATGATGATGAAATAAGCTGAAAGATGAGAGACTATTGTTTGCGTTGTTCACTAGGACGAGAGACGAAAAAGCGAAAAACGAAGAATGCGGTGTTAAGTTAAAAGGAAAAGGGAATAGGAAAAGCCTAAAAAATAGGAATATTAAAGAAACAATGAAAGGTATTGTGGGGGATCAATGGTTATTGTTTTTCTATGGAACACCTGGTAATCAATAGTAACTGTTTGTAACTCTTAGTAACCTGAAAAAGGATAGATCGTGGCACAGATACAATATAATAAAACAGCGCTGATTAAGATCAATAAAGACTTGTCTATGAGAGAGAATGCCTTGCCTGTTCTAAGAAGCAAGGAGTCGGCTTTGAGGGCAGAAACAAGAAAAATCAGGATGAAGATCAAAGAGCTCGATGAAAAATATAAGCAGATGATGCAGGCACTTGAGTCCATTAAGCGCTTGTGGGTAGAATTCCCTGATATTGTAAGAATCGAGAAAATTAATTTCAAGAAGAAAAAAATAGCTAGTCTTGCGGTTTTTACCATTGAAAGCATTGATTTCAATAACGAAAATATAAGCTTTTTTTCTTATCCTTCCTGGATAATACAGGGAATGGAAATCATTAAGGCGCTGCTGGCTTTAAAAATAGAATTAATCAATGAGAAAAAGATTCTTGATGATGTTGAGTATGCGCGGCGGAAAACCACCCAGAAAGTCAATCTTTATGAAAAAGTGCAAATCCCGTTTTTTGAAGAATCAATAAGAAAGATCAAGCGGTTTTTAGAGGATCAGGACAACCTGTCTAAATCATCCCAGAAAGTTATTAAAACCAGAATGGAGGCAGCGCTGGTATGATTGCTCCAATGGAAAAAGTCACAATTCTTATTTTTCATAAGATCAAGGAAGAGTTTCTGAACGCCTTGCAGGCGCTTGGGCTTTTGCATATTTCTCAGAAAAAAAAGGACGCTAATGAACAGCTAAAGACAATACAGTCGCAGATAAGGCGCTGTGAAGTTTTTTTGAAGATTGTTAAAAAGTCAAAAGATAGTGTGGCTCTTGATGAAAAGTCAGAGGAGTTCAAAGAAAAAACCGGTTTTAATTATGTTGAGATTTTTGAGCAATTAAAATCTGATCTGGGCGGATTAACGGATAGTCTGGAAAAAACAGAAAGGGAAATACGCAATCTAATTCCCTGGGGAGAATTTAACCGCAAGACTATTGAAAGGCTCAACGAAACCGGGGTCAAGGTGCGTTTTTTTATCAGTCCGATTAAAAAATTCAGTTTAAGTGACATTGATGATAGTGTCTGGGCCTATGAGATTTCCAGGGATAAAATGTATGTATACTTTGTTGTTTTTGAAAAGGATCAAATCGTCAAGCTTGACTGTGATGAGTTTTTTTATCCATCAGTTGATATTAAAACGCTTGAGGTGAAATCTACAGCACTGGCAAAGGAAATCCAAGATAAGCATAACTCACTTTTAATGACATTTTCAGCAAAGCAACAGGTACAGGATTACTGCAATGCTAAGAAAACAAAACTGAATTATTTGATAATCAGTAATAGCTTGCCGCAGGCAGCAGAGGATAAAGTTTTTATTATTAATGGATGGCTGCCAAGGCAAAAAAAAGCTGAAGTAGAGTCTTTTTTAGAAGCAAGGGATGCATATTTTTATTTTAGCCGGCCTGAGCCTGGTGAGGATGTGCCGGTAATGCTGAAAAATAACTGGTTTAGCCGTTTGTTTGAGCCGATAACTAAGATGTTTGCCCTGCCGCAATATACGGAAATGGATTTAACTGCTTTTTTTGCTCCATTTTTTACTTTATTTTTCGGATTTTGCCTGGGGGATGCCGGTTATGGATTGATTATCCTTTTAGGCTGTGCTTTGTTTTGGAAAAGGGCAAACAAGGTGCAGCGTCCGTTTCTGAGCTTGGGTGCTATTTTTGGATTATCGACATTTTTATTCGGACTTATTTCAGGAAACTTGTTTGGCGTGGAGCTTGTAAAAATAGAGTCTATTAGAAAAATGGTTTTATTTAATCAGGATCAGCTTTTTTACCTATCGCTTAAGATAGGGGTTGTTCAAATATTTTTCGGCTTGTTTCTTAAAGCAATCAACAAGATACGTCAATTTGGTTTTATGGCCAGTGTTTCTACTTGGGGATGGCTGGCATTGCTAAGCGGTGTGCTGCCTTTGGTCATGGCATTATTGGCTAATAAAACAGCTCCGGACTGGGCTAATTATTGTGCCTTGACAGGCCTTGTTTTGATTTTACTTTTCAATGATCTTAAGGCTAATATATTCATTAGAATCGGAAAAGGGATTTGGGAACTGTATGGAGGCCTTACTGGATTTCTGGGAGATGTGTTAAGCTATGTTCGCTTATTTGCCTTGGGTATTTCAGGTGCAATCTTAGGGCTTGTTGTCAATGAAATCGGTATGGAATTTCGGACAATACCGTATATTGGCTATTTTTTAACCTTTGCTTTTTTAATCGTCGGACATAGCGCTAATTTTCTATTAAGCGGATTATCAAGTTTTGTGCATCCATTACGTCTTACATTTGTTGAGTTTTACAAGAATGCCGGGTTTGAAGGCGGGGGAAGAGCGTATATTCCTTTTAAAAAAAATTAATAGTTTTAAGGAGTAAGCTCTAAGAATTAAGCAGTAGTTTTAACAATAAAATTATTTTTCTTAATTCTTAATACTTATCACTTATAACTTAAAAGAGAAAGGGGAGTTTTATGAGCTTAGCATTAATTTTAGGATTTATCGGAGTGGGGCTTATGGTCGGATTGCCGGGGTGCGGAAGTGCGATAGGGACTTCTATCGGCGGTTCAGCGACAGTCGGGGCTATAAAGAAAAAAGAAGAGGCATTCGCTACTTGCCTGGTGCTTAGTGCTTTGCCTGGTACTCAGGGGCTTTATGGATTTGCCGCTTTTTTTGTTTTAAAAGATGTTTTAACAGCTCAAATCACAATGCTTCAGGGAGCGGCTTTATTTGGCGCCGGGATTATAATGGGAATAGCTGGATTGCTGTCTGCTATTTATCAAGGTAAGGTTTGTGCTAATGGAATCGCGGCAATTGCCAGCGGAAGTGATGTTTTTGGTAAAACAATGGTTCTGGCTGTATTCCCGGAATTATATGCGATTGTGGCATTTGCAGCATGTTTTCTGATCAAGGGAATTATTGCATAATCTCGAGATATAGCAATATGACTAAAAAGCGGATGGAAAAGAACCCATTCGCTTTTTTTATGTTATAATTTAAGAAAACCGGAAATCTCGGGATCAACTTAAAATAGGGGAGTTTAAAAATGGAAATTGATAGCGTAAGAGTAGAAATCCCAAAAGAGGCAAATGTAATCATCGGGCAAAGCCATTTCATTAAAACAGTAGAAGATATATATGAGGCATTGGTAGGGACGGTTCCTGGGATAAAATTCGGAGTTGGCTTTTGCGAGGCATCAGGAGCTTGTCTGGTTCGATCTGAGGGCAATGACCGCCAATTAAAGGCCTGCGCGCAAAAGGTAGCGCTTGAAATCGCTGCCGGACACTGCTTTGTGCTTTTTATTAAAAAGGCCTTTCCGATAAATGTCATGATCGCTCTGAAAAATGTTCCGGAAATATGCCGCATATTCTGTGCTACGGCTAATCCATTAGAAGTGCTCACAGCCCAGACAGTACAGGGCAGAGGAATCATCGGAGTGATTGACGGCTATAAACCCAAAGGCATAGAAAAGAAAAAAGATATAAAATGGCGCAGAGATCTACTGCGGACGATAAAATATAAACTTTAAAGCAAATTCCTGTTTTGGAAAATATTTGTATGTAGACCATATTTTGCTATTAAAGAATAATTCAATTTAAATCAACTCTTTTTGGTATATGGTTGGAGCAGCATTTTGCGGTGAGATGATATGAATATTAAGCGTGAAGAAAAGATCAAAATTGTCGGATTAGGGCTTATTCTTTTTATTGCTGTAGCGGTTTTGTCAAATATAATATTTTTTGCTGTTGATAATTCTATTAATGGCATTGATTCTCCCAACCATCTATTTTATTCGCTTGAGTTCTACCAGCAGCTTAATGATACGATAACCAATAAATCATTATCTGCGTTTGCAAAAATACAAGAAATAAAAAAGCAATTCTGTTCTCCTGTTGAGTATAGTGGGATTTATTGGCCTAATGGACTTAATGCAATGACATCTGTTTTTTATGCTTTTTTTGGGAAAACTCTTTTTTCGGCAAAGCTTGCTTTATTGCCGTATCTTATTATTCTGCTTTTGGCAACATATTATATCGGTGAATACTTGTATGGTAAATCAATTGGATTTTTTGCTGCAGTGATTTTATTTTTGTATCCGATTATTTTCCAGAGCTCACGACAGTTTCAGCTTGATTTTCCTCTGACTTCTCTTGTTGCTTTAACAATGCTTTTTCTTATAAAATCGGAGCTTTTCAGTGAAAGAAAATATAGTATTTATGCCGGCTGTGCGCTCGGGATAACGATGCTTATTAAAGGACAGGCAATGATTTTTCTGATTGGGCCCCTAATGTTTATAATATATGAAGTATGGCGCAGTTTGTATACAAAAAAACAGTCGAAAAAGATTGTTCTATTTCATTTTTTACTTTTTTTATTTTTTGCTTTAACCTTTGCTTACTTGTGGTGGGGAGGAAAAGGGCAGGTTATCTTTAAGAGTCTACAGGAGCATATTTTTAATTCAAATAAATCTTCATATGAGAATTTTGTATATAATTTTGATGATAAATTTTCTTTTAAAATATTAACATTTTATCTAAGGGCGATGGTTTGGATGCTTGGCCCTCTAGGATTATGCTTTTTTATATTTGTGGGTTTAGCTGATAGCAAGAGAATACTAGAAAATAAGATTTTGCTTTTTTGGTTATTGATTCCGTTTGTTTTGTTCAGTGTTTTCTTTAATGTAAAGAGTTCACGCTATTTAATGCCGATTTTGCCTGCAATTGCAGTAATCACTGCTAATTCTTTAAGCAATATGAAAAAATATAGATATACAATGATTTTTTTGATGCTTTTTATCTGCCTTTTTCAATTTGCTGCCTTTTCATTGGGTAGCCTAGAGAAAAACTCGTTAATTAAAAAAACACATGTTTTTTTTCCGCTAACAGGATATGAAGCTACTCCCCTTAAGCTTAAACATAATATAGAACAAGTTGCAGCGGTCTTGGAAAAGGATAAAGAATCAAACAGGAAAATAAAAGTAGGAACTGTTTGTACCGGAACTTTGGATTCTTTTGAAACAATGTATTGGCTGGGGATTAATAGTGAAAAAATCATAATTATTGACATAGTTCAGGATGTTAAAAGATTTGCAGCTGAGCTTGAGTATCTGGATTATCTTCTTTTTGTAACGCATGCACGTTACGGATATTCTTATACATGGCCTCAAGGGGGACTGCTTTGGGAGTTATTACTTCGCCGCTTTCCTTACAGAACATCTGTTCAGGACAAAAATAATTTACTTATTTGGAGGGACTTAGTTTCTGATTTAAAGGCCATGGAATCTGAGTTTGATTTGCTTTCAAAAACCAGAGATCAGAATACAGGTTATAATGTATATTATTTATTCAAAAGAAAGCGAGAATAAGCTATCTTAACTAAAATCTCCTTTTTGGGTTAAAGCTTTCAGGTTTCGAATTAATTCAGTTTTAAGGAGTGGAGAGGGGAATCGAACGTCGTTCGCATCTTCCCACCTTCGCTAAAAAACAGCTATGGTGGGCAAGCCGCACTTGAGCCGACCTGTCCTCAGGAGCTCTCTCCCCAAAGGGAAACCCTGATGGTTTCCCATCTCAAGTCACAAAGTGACACCTTTTTAGGGGGTACAGATTTTTAAAGAAGAGGGGGATAAATTCCCCTTCTTCTTTGACTAAGAGATAATTCCATGGGGAAAGGGGTGATAGCGAAGCGCCAAGAGGGGGAAACTTCGTTTCCCCCTATGGAAAAAGGTTCTCAGAAAACTGAGAACCTTTTATATTTGGTACCCCCAAGGGGATTCGGACCCCTGTTTTATGGCTGAGAACCACATGTCCTAACCAGGCTAGACGATGGGGGCATTAGCGTTGTTGCGAAAGCATATCTGCACATTTTTCAAAAGCGCCATATTGCAAAATTATATCATAACTTGTCGGAAAGTCAATGGTTCTCTGTCTAAGACCGTAATTAGGGTATAATTGAGTTTAAGGAGATTATTGTCTGAGTTTGAATAACTATAGCAAAATGTCTTGTCATAAAATAGTTGCCTATCCAGCCTCTTTGTGGCGGGGACACTTTTAAGCACAAAAAATTCAATCAATCAATTTGCAAGAATTAATTAACCGCCTGCTTAAGGGGATAAATAAGCTCGATAAACGCTGATTAACACAGATAATACATCATGCTTACTTCACCACCGAGCACACAGAGCTCCACAGAGAAATGATTATATGCTCTAAGCGCTATTATTAGCGCTTATTTTTAGTAAAAAAGATAGAAAAATAAAAATTTATTTTTATTTTTTAGCATTTTTTAATAAAATAATATTCGACAATGTCGAATAAGCATATAATCATTTAAAACTTACTACATATAATTAATTATAGTGCCTACTGTCCTCCATAGCCTTGGCGAAGGAGGATTCTCCGTGTCCTCTGTGTTCTCTGTGGTAAAAGTTTTGTATTTTTCACCCAACCATTACGTTTAGTCTAATTTAGTACACTCGCCAGCATAAGCAGCAGGCTTGAGTATAAATTTTCATTTTTTAAGACCTAACTACTTTTAACCCTATGATCAACTTAATGAACATCCAATAAATTATTCCTTTTTATTTTTTCTTTTCTCCGTGCTCTCTGTGTTCATCTGCGGTTAATTTATTTCCTGTCAACCTTTTTCAGGATAGCACACTTTTACTATCAGCCATTGACTATTAGCTATTAGCTTATTCCCTTTTTACTTTTTACTTTCCCTCTTAAATGGTATAATATCTTTAAATTATGGAAAAAACAGCAAAGAAAAAAAAATATACCTATTATGTCTGGGGCTTGATATCTCTTTTTATTCTGATTTTGAGCAATATTTGTTTACGCCGCTATTATTGTTTTGATTATATAGACATGGACTTGGCTGCCTATAATCAAATTATCTGGAATATTGTTCACGGTTCATGTTATAGCTCTATGCTTGGGGTTAATTTTTTGGGCCATCATGCGCATTTTATTCTTTTTTTGTTTGCACCGTTTTATTTTATTTTTCAAACTCCGCTTTGTTTACTTTTTCTTCAGATAGTATCTCTCGGTATATGCGCATATCCGATCTTTATGATCGCCTCAAAGGAACTTGATCAGGGATTGGCCCTGTCGCTGGTAATTGCCTATCTGCTTTATCCGGCTATGGGCTATACCGCTCTTTATGAATTTCATGTGCCTGTTTTTGCAACTGCCTTTCTTACCTTTATGCTTTACTATTTTATCAAGCGGGATTTTGCCTTTTTTGCCTTGTTTATGATTCTCAGTCTGCTTGTTCAGGAAAATATTCCTCTTGTGATCATTCCGTTTGGCATATATGCTTTTTTTAAGAAAAGAAGTCTGAAATGGTGGCTTTTACCGCTGCTTGGTGGTTGTGTCTGGTTTGCGGCGGTTGTCGGATGGATAATGCCGCATTTTAATAAAAACACCGTACAGTTTGTGACGATCTATGGGCATATGGGGAATTCACTGCCTGAGATAATAGGCTTTATAATCAGCCGGCCTTTAGATGTTCTTAAGATGATGTTGAGCGCGCAGAAATTAAAGTTTCTTTTTCAGCTGTTTGCACCGCTTTGTTTTTTTCCTTTGTTGGATTGGCATATCCTGATCAGCGGATTGCTTTTTGTTCAGCATCTGCTTTCATCACGCTCTCCTGAATATATGATTGAGTATCATTATGATGCGGAAATAATGCCGTTTGTTTTTATTTCTGCTATCTACGGGATCAAGAGATTCATGAACTGGCCGATTGTAAAAATTAATTTTCGTTCTTCACTAATAGGTGCTTTAATTATTGCCATCAGTATTACCTGTGCAGTAAGTTTCGGGCCTTTTGTCGAAATTGCTGTGAATAAATATAAGACAACTAAAGATGTTTGGGATTTGCAAAAAGAGCGTTTTCTTGAGATGGTTCCGGATGATGCAAGCATTGTGGCGACATTTGAGTTCTTGCCGATGTTATCCAACAGAAAAGAGCTTTATTCATTTCATCATGTTGTCCACGGATTTTACACTCTTTCAAGGGTTCCTTATCGATTGCCTGAGAATGTTGAGTATGCATTGCTGGATGTTAATGACCCTATTGGAGTTAATGTTTTTTATAAAAGGGGAAGGTCCGAAGCTAATATTGCGGCTTTTTTAAATTCAAAGCATTGGGGGATAGTAGATATATTGGATAATATCGTTCTGTTAAAGAATAATCATAATAGCGATACGCAGTTTTTTAAAATTATGAAGGAAGAGCCGGATATACGGTTTAGATTAAATGCATTGATTGACAATGAGATATCCCTGCTTGGATATAATATAGATAAAACATTAAGCATTAAAGGCGGCAATAGCGTTGAGTTAAGGTTTTTTTGGAAGGCATTGAAAAAAGTAGAAAAAGATTATAGAATGATTATAGAAATAGATGATGCTCATGGTAATATGCGTTACCAGACAATAAGGCCGCTGTGTTATCGTATTCTGCCTTCTTATATGTGGGCGCAAAATTCAATAATCCAGGAGAATTACCAATTATTTATCCCCTCTGATATGGAAAAAGAAAGATTCACGGTTAATATAAAAATGATAGATGCCGACACAGATAATACTGTGGGGTTATTGCTGAATGATCAAAAGGGAGAGAAGGTTAGCTTGCAAAGGCTGACTATTTTAAAGAAATAAAAGGGAAGATTGATTATGAGAGAAATCCGATGCAATCTATGCGGTTCAAAACATAATGTAGTTGTTTACAGGTCTGGGCAGAAAGCCGCAGTATCCGGCAGCGATGCGTATTTGATAAGCGATAATGCTTTGGTCCCTCCAGAGAGAATCCTTAAATGCGTGACCTGCGGGCTTGTTTTTGTGCCTCCAGGAGAAAATTCCCAGAGTATAATCAAGCAGTATAAAGAAATGGTTGACGAGAGGTATGTAGAAGAAGAGCAGGGCAGAAGGAAAACAGCAGGCATGGTTTTGAAAAAACTGCAAAAATATCAGAAAAAAGGCCGATCCATGCTTGATGTCGGATGCAGTACGGGATTCTTTCTTGATGAAGCTAAGAAAAGGGGCTGGCAAGTACAGGGGGTAGAGCTGTCTCTTTGGGCTGCTGGAATTGCCAGAGAAAAATTTGGTATTGAGGTGATTAATTCTACTTTAAAGCAGGCAAATCTTCCAGATAATTCTTATGATATTATTGTTTTGCATGATACTATCGAGCATGTGTTTGATCCGAGAGATTTGCTTGTAGAAATACGAAGGATATTAAAACCAAGCGGTGTGGTTTATATAAATACACCGGATATCCATAGCCTGGCAAGCCGGTTTTTGAAAGCTAAATGGTGGGGTATTAACAGACATCATTTATTCTATTTTTCAAAAAAAACATTAAATCGTTTGCTTGAAGCTGCGGGATTTAGAAGTATCCGCTGGGGTTTGTATGCGAGAAGTTTCACCTTAAAATATTGGCTGGAAAGGGCGAAGCCTTATAACAGAAACATATACAATCTTCTGAAATTTCTTTGCCATATCAGCGGTTTGGAGAAAAAATTTATTACAATAAACTTTCGGGACCAGATAGAGGTATTTGCAGTTAAACGTCGTGCTCTTGAATACCTAAGCGAACTGGAAGTTTCAGCCGTTAGCGTTACTCATAAGCAGATGAAAACAATAATTGTGCTGCCTGCTTATAACGCTGCAAAAACACTTAAAGCAACATATGATGATATACCAAAAGATTTAGTGGATGAGATCATTCTTGTTGATGATAATAGCAAAGATAATACCGTAGAAATAGCCAAGGGATTAGGGATAAC
>Ga0307992_1001056_pt1 | contig 16590 bp, 16 predicted proteins | sample EllFjometagen133_FD_203162 | JGI IMG/M metagenome (GOLD analysis project Ga0307992, IMG submission 203162) | Marine microbial communities from Ellis Fjord, Antarctic Ocean - #133 | ecosystem: Environmental > Aquatic > Marine > Unclassified | place: Southern Ocean | collected 2014-10-08
GCCATTATGGCCAGGGCATACCCCATTTTCCCGGATGAGTGATTGGATATATATCTCACAGGATCAAATGATTCTCTGGTAGGCCCTGCTGTTATTAATATTCTGTATCCTTCCAGATCTTTCGCTGTAAGAACTGCCTCCACCTCTTCAGCAATATCTCCGGGATCCGGCAATCTTCCGGGGCCCTCTGCCTTGCAGGCAAGTTCTCCATATCCGGCGTCTATAAAGAGATAGCCCAGCGAGGAAAGTTTGTCAATATTGGATCTCAGGATGGGGTTGTCATACATGTTTGAATTCATAGCGGGACATATCAGCACGGGGGCCTTTGTGGCTATTATTGTCGTAGAGAGGAGATCATCGGCAATACCTGACGCGATCTTGCCGATTATATTGGCTGTTGCAGGAGCTACTACGATTATGTCGGCCGTCTGTGCCAGAGATATATGAGGTATTTCGCAGTCACCGGCAAGAGAAAACATATCACTATAAACCGGATTGCCGGAGAGCGTCTGCAGGGTAAGCGGAGCTATGAATCTGACCGCGTTTTCTGTCATGATGACCTTCACCCGCGCCCCTCGTTTCACCAGTTCCCTTGTTAGTTCCGCAGCCTTGTAAGCGGCGATACCGCCTGTTATCCCGAGAACGACATTTTTGTTTTTCAGCATGGCAATGTCCCTGTATCTGCGTATTGTACGGGAAAATAATTTATACTGTCAGCTCTTTTTTTAAAAATCCAAAGCACTGTCAAAATAGATTGAAAAACATAACAGTTATTATATATAAGGTCAACTGTGAAAGGGTCGGATGAAATTGAAGCTCCCCTCAACAAATTGCGGGGAATCTCCGATTGTTTAGTAAATTGGATATTATTTTCTACCAGAAAATAATATCGTTAATGCACTTATCCCGTTTATCGGGGTAAGGATAATGTTTATTTTTTATTCGCTCGCTTAGCCCGCCGCAAGCAGCGGGAAATGCGCTCGCTGTTCAGTTCAGAAGATCTGGTGAAATCGTGAAAGAGAGGATTGTATGAAGAAGTATCTGCAGTATCTGTTTTTTATTGTGTTGATCGCGCTGGTAGGTGTGGGAACCTGGTCTTTCATGGTCTATTTCGAGGGAGAAAAACCAGCAATAATATTAGATCAGGATGTCAAAATGATAGGACAGGAAACTACTTTGGGTATTACCTGCATCGACAGAAAGAGCGGTCTTCGCAATGTTTACGTCGATATATCGCAGGATGGAAAGAAATATACATTAAGTTCTCTGAATCTGCCCCAAAAGGGGATAGAGAAAGAAACCCTTACAGTCAATGTATTTCCAGAAGAGATGAAGCTCCACGACGGAGCTGCTACGATCGACATATCAGTTACCGATTATTCCCTCAGAAAAAACACAACGGTCAGTACATTCAAAGTCGTTATAGACACCATACCACCGAGGATATCCACTGCAGGTTTTTCCAACTATATAAATCCCGGGGGGTCGTGCGTCGTAACCTACAGCATTTCAGATGATGTGTCTCGAAGCGGGGTGCAGGTCGGCAACAATTACTTTCCTTCGTATCTGGAGACCGCAACGGAGGGGATACGCCATATATCTTATTTTGCCATACCCATGAATACGGCAAAGAAAAACCTGAAGATAAGTATTCTTGCTGAAGACAATGCCGGAAACAGTTCAATCTGTCCGGTCTCTTTTCATATAAGAAACAAGAAGTTCCGCGGGGACAGGATGAATATCAGTCAGCGTTTCCTGGAAATGAAGATGCCGGAGTTTCAGCGCAGATACAAAGATTTGAGAGAAACAACCCTTCTCGAAGCCTTCTCTCGTATAAACACGGAGATGAGAGCGCAAAATTTAGAAACGATTGAAACGATCTGCGAAAAGACACATCCGGAGCAACTCTGGGAAGGAACCTTTCTCCGAATGAAAAATGCCGCTACCATGGCAACCTTCGGCGACAGGAGAACCTATTATCATGATGGCAGGGAAATAAGCAAAAGCGTGCATATGGGAGTTGATCTGGCCTCTACGAGAAACGCGCCGATAGAGGCATCAAATGGGGGCATTGTCGTCTTTGCAGGATATCTCGGAATCTACGGCAATACAGTAATCATAGATCACGGCATGGGGATTTTCAGCCTCTATGGTCATCTTTCGTCGGTAAGCGTAAATAAGGAACAAGCGGTCACGAAAGGCGAGATGATAGGCCGCACAGGCAACACCGGCATGGCAGGCGGCGATCATCTCCACTTCAGTATGATAGTGGGAGGAAAATTTGTAAACCCGGTGGAATGGTGGGACCCACACTGGATAAAGGATAATATAACGAGAAAGCTGGCGTCCCCGCAGGCGAAACAATCCTGAACTGTGAACCTGAGTAGTTTCACGCCCTGTCTACATCTCGGTGGCTTATATTTGTCGTATAGTTCCTGTCCGAAAAATATTTGGCCAACTGGTTGAGTATGACCACGGACCGGTGTCTTCCTCCTGTACACCCAATTGCGATATTCAGGTATGATTTCCCCTCTTTTTCGTACAATGGCGTAAGGAATGTTATCATCTTGAAAAGGTTCAGAAGAAATTGCTCTGTGTCATCCCACTGCATAACATAATCTTCCACGACTTTTTCATTGCCGTTATACTCCCTGAGATCACTAACAAAATAGGGATTGGGAAGAAATCTGACATCCATTACAATATCCGCGTCCGCAGGCAAGCCAAACCGGTATCCGAAGGATATAAGATTTACAAGGAGTTTTTTGACCTTGCCGGGAGCAAGACAGAGTCTCTGGACATGTTCCTTCAGCTGATGAACACTGTAATGCGACGTGTCAATGACATTGCCGGACATCGCCTTTAATTCGTGCAGTTTATCCCGTTCCAGCTTTATACTTTCAAGAATGGTCTTGCCCTCTGACAGGGGGTGCATCCTTCTCGTTTCGCTGAACCTTCGCAGAAGGAGATCATCGTTTGTATCAAGGAAAAGTATCTCAATATTGTACTTCTTTTTCTTCAATTTGGAGAGGATATCTATATGTTTTTCAAGAAAATGTTTCTCACGCAAGTCCATAACCAGAGCTATCTTCGAAACTTCGGATGAGGTTCCGGTCTGCAGGTCCAGAAATTTGGGAAGAAGCATGATCGGAAGGTTATCCACACAAAAAAAACCTATATCTTCCAAGGCCTTCAACGCCGTACTCTTCCCGGAACCCGACAGGCCTGTTATAATGACGACACGAAGATTTTCCATCACTTTTCTGTCTTTCTTATCCTATCGGAAACTTTTTTTATCAGGTCCATCGAAGCATTATAGCCCCTTTTTTTTAGTATATGATTTCTAGCTACTATTTCAATGACAGTAGCCATATTCCCCCCCGACCTTACGGGCAGTCTGACCATTGGTAGGTCAACAGCAAGAATGTGGCAGTATTGTTCTTCTAAACCCAGCCTGTCCCGATCCGCCCAGTCTTCCCATCTGATCAGTTCGACAATGATATCCACCGATACGCCGTCGCTTACGGCACCCGCGCCAAAGAGGCTTTTCACGTTGACAACGCCGATTCCCCTGATCTCCATGAAATGTCTCGTCACATCAGGACATTCCCCGTAGAGTGTATCGTCAGGAGCTTTTCTTATATCCACTGAATCGTCAGCAACGAGCCTGTGGCCCCTTGTTACCAACTCTAGGCCGCATTCGCTCTTGCCTATCCCGCTCCCGCCGGTTATGACAATCCCTATACCGAACAGCTCTATCAACACACCCTGTATGCTTTTAGTTGGAGAAGAACCTTCTTTGTATTTTTTTAGCATTTCACTCGACCCCTTTCCCGACAAATCAGGTCTTGAACCCTTCTGGCAACTACAACTAATCGGGAGATGATCCAAAGAAACCGCTATGATAACACGAGAAAGTGAGATGGATATTACAGACAGGAATTCTAAATATATGCTCCGTCCTTTTCAACTATAAGATTGTATGCCTCTTCAGAAGTTTCGGCCTTGATCAGAGACTCTCTAAAGGAGACATCTTTCAGCATTCGCGATATCCTCGCCAGCGCTTTCAGATGCTGTCCCGCCGAATTCTCCGGAGCCAGAAGCAAAAAGAAAATATGCACAGGCTTACCGTCCAGGGAATCAAAATCAACCCCCGTTAAACTTCTCCCGAATGAAATGATAAGTTTTTCAAGACCCGCAAGTTTTCCATGAGGTATGGCAATGCCATCACCTATTCCTGTACTCCCAAGTTTTTCCCTCTCCAACAACACTTCGATTACATTACTACGGTCAATATCTGTATTGCCATGCGAAAAAACATCCGACAATTCAACAAGAACCTCTTTCTTCGTCCTAGATTTCAGATTTTCGATGATAAATTCTTTTTTAAGCATATCCTGGATATTCATTATAGCTAACCCTCTGTTTCAGCTGTTGGTCTCGATCAGGACATACTTCCCGTCATCACGACGATAAAGAACGCTCACACTCTCAGAGGAAAAATCCCTGTAAATGACGAACCTGTTTCTCGACTCATCCATTTCCAGAATCGCATCGTCCAGAGACATAGGTTTGAGTACGACTTTTCTGGTCTCCACTACTTCGGGGTTTTCATCGTATTCATCATATTCCTCAGCAGACAGTTCTCCAGACCCCATGCTCTCGCCTATGGATGCAACATCCTTGTGATTCCTAGTTTTCCCCTTATATTTCTTCATCTGCCGTTCTATCTTATCTATGACATTGTCAACGGCAAGAGTCATTTCCTTCGCCTCTTCTTTACCCTGAAGGGCTGTATTCCTGGCTGATAATTTTATTTCTGCAACATTCCTGAATTTCTCCACAGACAGTATTACATGGGCACTTACAGGCTTGTCTATATATCTTTCAATCCTGGCAAGTTTTTTACTAACATAATCTTTCAACCATTCTCCGGCTTCCATGTTCCGAAAGGTAAAAGAAGTTTGCATGCGTGTTCCTCCTCTACGGTAGACTTAGTGTAATACACTAAGTTCTCCTGATTTTTCTATCAAATTTCTTAAAATGGCTTCATCGATCGCCAACACGATGAAACCCCGCTTTATATTTGAGCCGATTATAAAAGTCAATCGGTATTTCATCAGATCAGAAATACTTCCTTCTCTTGGATGAAGACAATATTCCCAGCGATTCCCTGTACTTTGCCACCGTTCTCCTTGCTATGGATATATCCGAGTCTACGAGGATATCAACTATGTGATCGTCACTATATGGTTTCCTGTTATCCTCTTCATTTATTATCTGCCTTATTTTTTCCTTAACGCTTTGCGATGCTATCTGATGGGTATTGCCTACCCTGTTTATTCCGCTGTTAAAGAAATATTTGAGTTCAAATATGCCCCTCGGCGTATGCATGTATTTATTCGTGGTAACCCTGCTTATGGTTGACTCGTGCATCTCAACACCATCAGCAATGTCCCTCAAAACCATGGGTTTTAAATAATTGATGCCCTTGTCAAAAAATTCAACCTGGTGCTCCACGATACTCTCAGATACCCTGTAAATTGTTTTTTGCCTTTGCTGAATGCTCTTTATCAACCAAGTCGCGGACTGCAGTTTATCTCTGATATAGGTCTTGCATTCTTTCCCTTCATTCTTTTTCATACCGCTCATGATTTCCTTATAAAGATTGTTTATTCTCAGTCTTGGCATGCCGTCATCATTCAGGGCAATCCTGTATACATCTCCAGTCTTGAAAACGAATACATCCGGGATTATATATTGGGGCTTCTCTTCGTTGTAAAGAAGCCCTGGTTTGGGATTCAGTTTGCTTATAAGCAACACTGCCTGTTTGACATCATCAATTGAAATCTTCTGTTTTCTGGCTATATTATTGTAGTTTTTCGTTTCAAGATCCTTCAGATGATCTTCAACTATCTTCTCCGGAAGTGGTGAATCAATATCCAAAAGTCTGATCTGCACAAGCAGACACTCTTTCAAATCCCTCGCGGCGATACCCGGAGGATCAAATTTCTGGAGTTTTTCAAGAACATCTTCAACAAGCACCGGATCAACATCCTCTAAAGAGGCAATTTCTTCAGCGGTTGCCATGATATATCCGTCGCTGTTTAAATTGCCTATGATCTGTTCACCCACACGCCTTTCCACATCAGCAAAACGCGACAGGTTGAGTTGCCACAGCAAATGATCCGAGAGAGAACTTGTTCTAGTAAATGTGTTCTCGAAAGATGGAGCGTCAACATTTTCGTGAGAATAGGGAACACCCATTGGACCAAAATCTTCGAAATAGCCATCCCAGTCAAAGTCCTCTTTTCCATCCCCCTCTCCGGTGATCTCCTTTGTCTTCGTTTCAACCTTCATATCATCAAGTTCGGGAACAACATCTGTCTCCGGATCACTATCGACAGGCCTATCTTCGAGGAGAGGGTTTTCTTCAAGTTCCTGATTTACTGTATCCACCAGTTCTAATCTCGAAAGCTGGAGGAGCTTGATCGACTGCTGAAGCTGCGGAGTCATGACCAATTGCTGCGTCAGTTTAAGATTCTGTTTGAGTTCGAAAGCCATTGCTTTGCCTATAGATCGAAATCTTCCCCGAGGTAAAATTTACGGGCAATTTCACTGCCTGCTATATAGCCAGGTTCACCTTCAACCAGTACAGTGCCTTCGTTTACGATATATGCCCTGTCGCAAACTTTGAGGGTTTCCCTCACATTATGGTCAGAAATCAGAACTCCTATTTCTCTTGACCGCAGTCTGCGTATAATATCCTGAATATCCGCGACTGCTATTGGATCAATGCCCGCAAATGGCTCGTCAAGGAGTATGTACTGCGGTGATGTAACCAGCGCCCTTGTAATTTCCACCCTCCTACGCTCGCCTCCTGAAAGGGAATATGCCATGTTTTTTGAAAGGCCCGAAAGGTCCAGTTCTTTGAGAAGATTATGCAATCTTTCCTCTCTCTCCCCTTTAGTTATATCAAGGGTTTCCAGGATAGCCATTATGTTTTCTTCCACCGTAAGTTTTCTGAATACTGACGGTTCCTGCGGGAGATAATTTATCCCCTTCCGCGCCCTCATATACATCGGATAGCGGCTGATATCCTCACCATTCAACAAAACGCTCCCGCCATCCTGGTTTATCAGGCCAACCATAATATAAAAGGTCGTCGTCTTGCCAGCGCCGTTAGGCCCCAACAGTCCAACCACTTCCCCCCTGCGAACCTCCAGGTTGATCTTATCCACAACACGTCGCCCGTTGTAGGTTTTTACCAGTTCTGTCGCAAGCAGCTTTTCCAAGAGTTCAATTTACCCTGTTTTATAGTAAAATCAGCCTTAGTCCCTATTCAGCGCCTATCCATAAATAAAATAACGGCACTATTGCGTGTCGCCCGGGTAAATAGTAGCTGTAACCCTCTCTTCTCCGGAACCATCCACAATCCCTCTGTTTTCCGTCAGAAAAACGGTAATCCGGTCCCCCCTGATTATGTTTTCCCCCTCCATTATTAAGGCATTGCCGGTCATTACGATTTTTTGATCAGCATTATAGAAAACAGCCATGTCTCCGGTAACGGTCCTTTTACCCCTTTTTATGGTTATATTACCCTTCAGTTCAATTCTCTCTATCTTTCCTGAGCCTTCGGTTATGTCGGAAATGGCATTTTTTCCATTGCTCTTCTTGTCATAGTAGAGATACAGTTCGTCCGAATTTATTGCCGTATTATCCTGGACAGCTACAACATTCCCGGAAAACAAAACAAAACTCTCGTCATCATAAACATCCAGACGATCTGATGTTATGTGTATCGGATTTTCCCCGCCGCACACGCCCATTACTGATGCAAGGGGAAGAATCACTGCAAATGCCAGTATCAGGAAGATTTCTTTTCTCATATATTGCAAGCACCCGGTCAAAGTTATTTTTTCTTTATTACCGCACTGACATTGGACAACAGGGTTGCTCTTCTGTCCCTCAGCGATATAGTCATGCCAACTCCTCTTATATAGGTCCCGGGACGTGTCATCTCCACGGTATCCTTAGTGTAAATTCTTCTATTAGTATCGGTGTAATACAGACTGTCCGTCTCAAAGCGGTCTCCACTATTCGAAACGACAACCACATTTCCATATATATCCATATCCTTTGTATCTGTATGCAGAGAGCCCTTTTCACCTGTTATCGTATATATTCCACCATTGGAAAAGATTAACTTTGTCTTAACATTGTCAAAGAGGGTAATGTCATCCTTCCTGATGTATCTTGCGGTATCCGCGTTAATCTCCCATACCAGATCGGGATCTCCCACCTCGGTATAGTGAAAATCTTTTATCTGAAGATCGACCTTTTCTGAAATGACTTTCAGGACGTCTTTGTCCTCTTTGTGGACGACGCAAAGTACATACAGAAACACCGCACCAACAAGAAGAACGCATCCTCCAATAAGCAGTTTCTTCCCTGATATCTTCTTTAACAAAAGTTTAATCCAGGGAGATTCTTAGAAGCTGAACAGTATGATTTCGAGCATGAAAAAACGCTCTGATTACCTGCGAGCACTCGTGCATAAACAGGATTAGCGAAAATTCGTATCTTCAAAAGCTCTCCCAAGTATTTTAGCAAGAAATGTACCATCTAACTGCCAATATGTAAAGGGAAAGTCTCGTCTTTAAATCTTCATTCCATATCTCGAGGTTACATTATTCCATTTTTTACGGGCGATAAGAATCATTTCGCAGATTTCTCTCACCGCACCATTTCCCCCTTCATTGACGGTAACATAATCGGCATTTGCTTTGACATAATCGAGCGCGTCCGCAACAGCAGCTGAGAACCCAACTATCCTGAACACGGGAATATCCACTATATCATCCCCAACATACGCAACGCACTCGCCAGATAATCCTTTTTCAGCAAGTATCTCGCCCAGCACCTTTGCCTTGTCTCTCACTCCCTGGTAAACATCTTTGATTCCAAGTTCCTTAGCACGGTGTTTCACTACCTCCGACTCTCTACCCGTCAGAAAAGCAACATCAATACCGCTCCTCATCAGAAGTTTCAGCCCGTGCCCGTCCCTGACGTTGAAGTTTTTAGATTCATTTCCAAGGTCATCAATAATTATTTTCCCGTCGGTCAGCACGCCATCAACATCTAATACCAGAAAGGTAACCATCTTCATCTTTTCAAAGAGAGTTTTCTCCATAATTTGTTCTTCTTTCAAGTTTTATCGGTTTTAACGATCCTGTCTATTTTTTTGAGCATTTCGAGAAGACCCGGAAGTGAATCCAGATAAAGAGAATTGGGGCCATCGCACAGGGCGCATTCGGGATCGGGATGAACCTCAAGAAACAATCCGTCAATTCCCGTGGCAACTGCCGCACGTGACAGATAAACCGCCATTCCCCTGTTGCCTCCGGACGAACTGCCAGCCCCACCCGGAAGCTGCACGCTGTGTGTGGCATCGAAGACCACGGGATACCCCATCTTTCTTAATATGGGAAGTGATCTCATATCGGCGACAAGGTTGTTGTAACCGAAGCTAACGCCCCTCTCTGTAATCATTATATTCTTATTCCCCGTGGAGGTTATCTTGTCTAATATATTGGAGACATCCCACGGAGCGATAAACTGGCCCTTCTTGACATTGATTATTCCGGCAGCTTTGGCGACTTCCACTACGAAATCCGTCTGTCGGCACAAGAATGCCGGAACTTGCATCACATCCAATACCTTCGATGCCTCTTCAATCTCCTCAAATCGATGGACATCAGAAAGGACGGGAATTGAAAGCCCTTCTCTGATTCCCCTGAGTATATCAAGGCCTTCTTTCAATCCGGGGCCCCTGAAAGAGTTCATGGAGCTTCGGTTCGCCTTGTCATAGGATGCCTTGAAGATAAGAGGGATATCAAGCTCCCCTGCCAGATCCTTCAGGTACAGAGCTATTTTCTCCGTCTTTACGCCGTCTTCGATAACACATGGACCTGAAATCAGCACAAAGGGAGCATCCCCGCCGATAACCATGTCCCCCAGAATAATTTGTTCCATTTCCACTACTCCCTCTATCTATTGGTGCTTTTTCTGTAATATCCGAATTTTCATACGCGGTATCTTGCGCGCTGCTTCGTTCGAATCGGGATTAACCTGATACGCATTTGTATATTCCCCGAGTGCCTCTTCATACATACCCTTCTTCTCATAGACCTCGCCCAACCGGCAGTATACCATATCGTCTTCACTGTCATAACGGATAGAAGCCTTGTAATTGGCAATTGCCTTGCCTGTATCCCCCTTCAGGCTATAGGCATACCCTATACCCGAATATAATCCTGCCTTCCGTGGATTAATCTTGATCATCTTTTTATAGGTGTTTATGGCCCTGTCGTATTGTTTCTCTTCCATGTAGTAATCCGCCAATATGGTCAGTACCTCCATAGTAGGCTTGCGCCAAGCGAACTTTTCATATTCGGAGATTGCCTTTTTCTTTTTTCCGATTTTATCATACGCGAAGGCAAGATTATAGTGGATATATTTGCCCTTCGCTCCATATTTTATGGCCTTTTCATAATTGGCAACAGATTTTTTATACTTTTTTAATTCTCCATATGCAAAACCGGCCTTTTCGTATATGGATGCATTTTTGGGCTGGGCCTTTGCCAGTTTTTCGTACATACCCAGCGCACTGCTGTAGTTTTTATTCGCCAGGTAATATTCGGCAAGGCGCAGACCAGCATCGGCATCGCTGGGTTTGAGCTTCAGCACTTTACGATATTCCAGGGCTGCTTTATCGTAAAGTTTCTCCTTCTCGTACACCATGGCAAGATTGAAATGCACTACTGAATCTTTAGGCCTGAGGGAGATGGCCTTTTTGTAATTCGCTATTTCTTTTTCCGAAACCCCTTTGTTTCCGTATGCGAGTCCTATGTTGGCATATGCGGAGGCATTTTTAGGCTGTTTTTTTATAACCTTTCTATACAGATTGATTGCATCATCATACCTGCCTGTCCTGAGATAAGCATCCGAGAGAACAACCATAACATTCACATCACCCGGCATCTTTTTCAAAACTTGTTCATATTGCGTAATTGCATCTTTGTCCCTGCCCGTTTTTTCATAGGCTTCAGCCAGGTTATAACGAACCGTGGTGCTGCCGGGATTAAGTTTAAGCGAAGCATTACAGTTGGCGATCGCCCTCTTCCAATTTCCCAGCTTCGCATAGGAATAAGCTATGTTCGCATAGGCAACATCGTCTTTGGGGTCAATCTTGATGATTTTACGATGAAGGACTAAGGCTTTCTCGTACTGTTTCCCGTACATGTATATCTTCGAAAGCTCGATAAGAGAGGCCAGATCACCAGATTTTTGTTTTAATATTCTTTCATATTCCATAATCCCCTTATTGGTCATCCCTGATTTTACATACAGTTTCGCCAGCATCTTGCGCGCGTTTATGTCATCCTTTTTCATGCGAACAGCACTTTCAAGATACTCTATTCTGGATTTATCTGTTTTGGACTCTTTCGCAAATCTCAACCAGTCTTGTGGCATGATTTTTACATCTATCGGAATGGATGTAATGATCTTTCCCCGATACAGAACATTGATTCCAGAAGTCTTGCTGTCATCTGCTATCCTTCTGTCAACCAGGTCAATTCCATTTAACAGCGCCTCCAAGTCATTTGAGCTCCCGATTCCCTCAATATCAACCGTGATACCCCGGTTAAAGAGAGAGTTTGTTGCTACTCTCCTTATGACAAACTCATCACGATACGAAATCTCAAACCGGTCTCCTTCTTTTAATATGTAGTCATTCCCATTCTTTTCGATATCGATGCAGTACGTTTGTGGGGTTTCTCCCGCAACAGCAACAAAAATGGTGTCTTTTATCCTTGACAGCCGGGAAAGACCTCCAAAGTTTATCATCAGCAAGCTGGATACCACTCCGACAATAAAAGAGATCAGCACTATGAAGACTATCCCCCGTAGGGTAAATCTCCCCTTTCCTATTCGGGGTTCTCTGGTTTTTCTCTTCTTTTCTACAGAACTGCGATAGTAGTCCATCACTATCCCCTTGGATGATATTTCCTGTGAATTTCCTTCAATCTCTCACGAGTGACATGCGTGTAGATCTGTGTGGTGGATATATCGGCGTGACCGAGCATTACCTGTACAGAACGCAAATCAGCTCCTCCCTCCAGAAGGTGTGTCGCAAAAGAATGCCTGAATGTATGAGGGTAAACCTTCTTGTGCAATTCAGACTTCCTAACATATTTTTTTACAATCTTCCAGAACCCCTGACGCGTCAGGCCTGTTCCCGATCTATTTAAAAAAATAGTGTTTACCGATTTTCCCTTGGATAACTTCCGTCTTGAGCCTTCGACATATCGGTTCAAACAGTCAAAGGCTGTCCTTCCAATCGGAACAATCCTTTCCTTGTTTCCCTTTCCCACAACGATGAGATAACCAGCCTGCCAGTTTATGTTGCTCATGGATAGAGAAATCACTTCCGACGCGCGAATTCCCGTCGCATACAAAAGCTCCAGCATCGCAGTATCCCTGACAGCAAGCGGAGTTTTCATGCCGGGTTGCCTTAAGAGAAGATTCATATCTTCCCGGCTCAGCGTGTCAGGAAGATGCATCCATACTCTGGCCAGTTCAATGTTAGCCACAGGATTTTCATCAATAACCCTTTCAGTCAGGAGATACCGGTAAAATCCCCTGATGGCCGCGAGCGAACGATTGCTGGAACTGGTTGCCAGTCCGTCGCCCTTCAGATTTGCGAGAAACGAGATAACATTGTCGGAAGAAATCTCTCTTATATCCTTAATCCCCGCTTGTTCGATAAACTCCACATAGCGGTTCAGATCCCTGCTGTACGCCTCCAGGGTATTGAGAGAAACGCCTTTTTCAACCGCGAGAAAATTAAGGTATACATCAACGTGATGATACATTGATCCCTTTCTGTTAAATACCGGCGAAAGTCTAAAAGATACCGAGCAGGATTGCAAGCATCATCTTTGTGACGCCGCCGATGTCTCTAATCATTCATGAAGAAAACCACCCGTGAGTACAGCATATCGCAGAGCGATAAGATGATACTCGAGACAAGGTACTGTGGCATCCGGCAGAAGGCCCGTATTATGCCGTTCATCTGCGGGTCGTCAGAGCATCGCATGGATTGTGGTATCCTGGAGGAAACCCTTATAAAAAGTTTGGGTAAGAGTGATCAACTCTGAACACAATTCCGACAGCAAAGGAACCGATAGAGCGTATGATGCTACAAGCGGTCGAACAAACCGTGCAGGTATCGGCAAAGATACAGCAGTAGGAATCAATCTTTCGCAAAAAAGTATGGGCTTTTTGGCCCACTTTTCTTGTCTCACAGAGGATTTTTCATTCTCTCCGCGGCTAAGCGTTCTTACAGGTTCGGTCCCTGAAAGTAGAGTTCCACGGGGTCCTGATAGTTAAAGGTTTCTGCCTTCGTTTTTGCGCCTGATGCAATGTGAAGAATCATATCCAACAGCCGGGCACTGGCCTCTTGAGGTGTTTCCATATCTTGGAGTATCGTGCCTGAATTGAAGTCGATGTTGCCAAGTGCCCGTTCATAGGTATTGTAGTTGCCAGCCAGATACATTATTGGCGTCACGATGCACTGCTCACTGCAGGGAAGGGAAATTCTGCACCAAGCACGTATACCCCACCCATCTGATACAGGAAAAGATGTACCCCCGAAGCTGCCTAGCCCGTTGGGAGTGAACGCAATGACATCCAGCCATCCATGAAATAGAATCCCGACTTCTTTAAACACGCCTCAATCTGCTCTAAGATTTTTGGCAAACGCTTGATCTCATACCAAAGGCAGGTAAATCGCTTGTTCCTGGTACTGTGGATTGCAAAGTCTTGCTCCCGACCTCGCCGAATAATCTTGTAAATCGTCGGTCGGAAAACATGATACGAGGCTTCAAGATCACTTACCTTTTGACTTTCTCGCTGATAGGATTCATAAATATGTTGTGCCTGGATCGGCGTTAAACGAGTTTTCTTGTGTATGAACATCCTCCTTCTCCGCATTTTATAGCTCATTTTACGAATAGGAAATCCCGGAACTGTAAATAACGCTATTTTATCTCACAACAATTTTTAACTTCTTTTTATTTCTGCTCCGTAGATATTTATATTTACTTATACCTTTTCAAGTACGATGGACATTCCCTGACCGCCGCCTATGCACATAGTGGCGAGTCCGAGGTTATAATCCTTTTTCTGCATTTGCATTGCCAGAGAGTAGGTGATCCTCGCTCCGGTGCATCCGATGGGATGACCGATGGAAATCCCGCTACCGTTGAGATTGCACTTGTCAAGATCAATCTCGAGCTCTTTTATGCAGGCCAAGGTCTGGGACGCGAAGGCTTCGTTGAGCTCTACGTAGTCAATATCCTTCATAGTAAGGCCGAGTTTCTTAAAAAGCTTTCTTGTGGCAGGAATCGGTCCCAGTCCCATGTAGGCGGTATCTACGCCGCCAAAAGAGTATCCCTTTATCTTTGCAAGGGGCTTCAAGCCAAGTTCTTTTGCCTTTTCCGCGCTCATGACAATAACGGCTGCCGCAGCATCATTTATACCGGAGGAGTTTCCTGCCGTTACGGTACCATCCTTCTTGAATGCAGGTGGTAACTTGGCCATTTTTTCCATTGTGGTATCCATGGGACGTTCATCCACCTCAAAGATCCTGGGTTCTCCCCTGCGCTGGGGAATAACAACGGGCACTATCTCATCGGCAACGGCACCGCTCTTGATGGCTGTCCTTGCCCGCTGATGGCTCATGAGACTTATTTCATCCTGCTGTTCCCTCGTGAATCCGTACCTGTCCACGATATTTTCCGCTGTCATCCCCATATGGTATCCGTGAAAGATTTCATAGAGACCATCATGAACCATCATGTCTGTAATCTGGCCGAAGGGCATACTCATGCGGTATCCCCAGCGGGCATTGGGTATCGCATACGGAACATTGCTCATGTTTTCCATGCCGCCCGCTATCATAATATCAGCGTCACCTGCCTTGATTGCCTGTGCTGCCAGGGCAATAGCCTTCATTCCTGAGGCGCATACCTTGTTGACCGTAATCCCACCCGTCTCTTCAGGAATTCCGGCATAGATCATAGCCTGCCTGCCGGGGTTCTGCCCCTGGGCCGCCTGGATGACATTTCCCATGATGCATTCGTCAAAATAGACGGGTGTCAATGAGTCGTCATAATCATAATACTTTTCATTTGTGTCGGTTCTTTCAATTCCGGCAAATACGGTGGGACAGCATGATTTAACAACTTCATCAACACCCGGCCTCAATCCGGCCCTCTTAACGGCCTCCTTAATGACAAGGGCGCCGAGATCAACACACTTTACACCCTTGAGAGAGCCCCCGAAGGTTCCGACGGCGGTTCTCGCTCCACTTACAATCACTGCTTCCTTCATAAGATTTTTCCTTTGCTATCCTATATAGCGATCATTCAAGGGAGGCTCAAGCCTCCCTTGCCCATTGATTTATGTTGGGGCTGTTTTAGCATTTCGGACAACTTGCCCGAATTACTTACTGTAATCGTAAAAACCTCTTCCCGATTTTCTGCCAAGAAAACCGGCATTGACATATTTCCGCATATGGGGGCAAGGACGGAACTTATCCCCAAGTTCTGCCTGAAGGATTTCCATAATTGCCAGACAGACATCAATGCCAATTAGGTCAGCCAGGGCCAGCGGCCCAATTGGATGATTTGCGCCAAGTTTCATCGATGTGTCAATCCCTTCAGCTGTTGCAACGCCTTCCTGAAGAGCATATACGGCCTCATTAATCATGGGAATTAGTATCCTGTTCACAGCAAAACCAGGAGAATCGGTAATGGCAACGGGCACTTTCCCAAATTGCTTGCTGAGACTTTCTGTAATATTAAAAGTGTCTTGGGATGTAACCAGTCCCTTTGTAATTTCGACAAGACTCATGGCTGGGACAGGATTAAAGAAATGCATTCCAATGACAAGTTCTGGTCTCTTTACGGCGCCGGCAATTTTTGTAATTGAAAGAGTCGAGGTGTTTGTAGCCAGAATGACCTCCGATTTACATATCTCATCAAGTTGTTTAAATATACCAAGTTTGATATCCACCCTTTCTGTAGCGACCTCAATTACAAAGTCTGCTTCTTTCATATCTTCCAAGGATGTGCTCTTTGTAATCCGACTAAGAATTTCATTCTTTTTGTCGGCCTTGATTTTTTCTTTGGCAACCATTTTGTCAAGATTTTTAACTATGGCGAGATACCCTCTTTCAACAAACTCGTCTGCAATATCGTTAATAATAACATTCAGACCACCCTGATATGCGGCGACTTGAGCTATTCCATTGCCCATCTGACCGGCGCCAACGACGCCGAAGGTTTTTATATTCATAATTCTTTCCCTTTTAATTTTTAACTTCTTTCTGGCTAAAATCCAGCGCCATATCAGCCGACATTGGCATCATGAAAACTTCCGCTGCACCGATCACAGGATTGGTCTTTACTTTGTCGACTTTTCATCCATATATGCAACTTCAGGTCACTTTCGGGAAGTTGG
>Ga0307992_1001057_pt1 | contig 16586 bp, 14 predicted proteins | sample EllFjometagen133_FD_203162 | JGI IMG/M metagenome (GOLD analysis project Ga0307992, IMG submission 203162) | Marine microbial communities from Ellis Fjord, Antarctic Ocean - #133 | ecosystem: Environmental > Aquatic > Marine > Unclassified | place: Southern Ocean | collected 2014-10-08
GAAGATTACTAAAAAATGGAATATGCCCATTCAACATTGGAAACAGGCCATGAATCATTTTGCTATACTTTTTGAAGACAGGATGATTGACTAATAATGCCATTTACACAGAATTTTGGATAAGCCCTCGCAGAGATCACAGAGAGGACGGATATCGACAACTATGATTTCGATATCAAACTGGCCTATGCACTGAGTGAGCACTTATCCATTGGTGTTTTCACCACCGTCGGCAGCAACAGTTATCATAATATTGATTATGAATATTCTATCTATCCCGTTGTAGAGTATAATTTTCTTCCATTTAGCGAATCTTCTGAACACCAATTACGAATAGCATATGTACCGGTTCCCATTTATCGAAAATATCTTGAAAATACCTTGTATCTACACAAGTCTGAGACACTAATGAGTCACAATTTTGAGCTACATGCAGAAGCACTCTATCATTGGGGAACTTTGGGGGCAGAGACAAGCTATCGATTCTATCAGCATGAACCTTCGCTGAACAATGTTGGGATCTCAGGCAATGCTTCCATTCAGGTAACACAGGGGTTGTCCCTTGACATTTGGACAAGCTACAGTCAGATCCATGACCAAATCCATTTGCCGGCGGAGGATGCTGATCTTACTGACATTCTAACGAGGCGGAAGGACATCGCCACTGAGTATGAATACGGCTTGGGTTTGGGATTAAACTACACGTTTGGATCGATATACCGCAGTACGGTGAATAATCGATTTGGCGGTTTCTGAAACGTTTCAGGTCAGTGGTGATTTACTTGTCAGAATTAGTTTGCCGGTAAGAGACTTTTATTCTGGCCGTATCCCTAAGAAAACTGATTCGCTGAATCTCAAAATGAACGATGTCCAGACCTGTGCGCTCCTGTAAGTCGGCCAATAAGATATCCCGGTTCTCCAGCTTGATATTTTCAATCTTCTCATAAATTACCCCGTATTTCAGCCAGGCTATTCTTTTTCCAGTGATGCTCTGAATAGAATACGACGATCACGATCGCGGCGTTCGCAAAGAGTAATTCAAGGATGCCAATCTCGGGAGTGCTCAATGCATTCATGACACCGACTGTGATGACCATGAATAGATAGGTCATCTCCTTGATGGGGATGGGAAATGTTCGATATCGTAGTATCGCAAAGACAGCAAATAACCCAAATGCGAAACCGATAGATAGGGTCACACTACTCAACAGATAACACACAAAGAAGATCAGAACATTGAAGAGATAATATGTAAAGGCGTAGGTCTCATTGCGCTGATAGCGATAGTAGCTAAAACGAATGATTACAAACGCCACCAGGATATTTAACAGGAAGCGAAGGATCAGTTCAAAGAAAAATCCATTGGTAAGGGGCATGCTTATTAAGCCCTGGGAAGTGCTGCTTGGATCAGGCATTTTTAGTCAAAGTGTTTAGTCTCATAGTCATGTGTTGGACTGGATTTATCAATGTACCTACACAGACTCCAGCTTAACGGTGATAACAATTGCCCAATAATTCGCGCATTTCTTGTTCAGTTGTAACCCGGGGATTGCCCTTGTAGTCAGGTAGCACCATAGATTGTGTCGTGAGTGCATCGAGTTCATTTTCAGGCACATCAAAATCAGCCAAACCGAACCACATTCCAATATCGATGAGAAATCCATCCAAAGCTTCACAGGATGCTTCGGCAGCAATCTCATCACTCTTGTTTTCCAAACTCGAATCGAGCAGTCGACCCATTCTGGCAAATTGTGGATAGGCATGATCAAATGTGAAACGAGTGAAAGCTGGATAATTCAAAGCAAGCGCTTCGCCATGCATCACATGGGGATACATTCCACCGATAGCCATGCCAATACCGTGGGGTAAGGTTACACCAGCTACGGCTATACAAAGACCGGCAAGAGTGTCAGCCCAGGCCATCTCAGCACGGGCATTCAGATCTGAACCGTCTTTCACCAATCTGGGCAGGTATTTGATTGCATGCTGCATGACCTCGCCGGCCATCATATCGACGTAGGGTGATGTAGCAGGATGGATTGTCGCTTCAAAGGCGTGGCAAAAGGCATCAAATCCCGTAGAGGCGGTGATGTGTTCCGGAACCGTAAGCATGAGTTCAGGATCAACTATTGTTACCTTTGGATACACAATTGAGTTATAGATCGCTGACTTATCCCGTGTCTCCGTGTGAGTGATTACCGCCACCTGGGTAACCTGTGAACCCGTACCCGAGGTAGTGGAAACCGCAATAACCGGTAGTGTCCGTTTATCAGGTGCGGGTTCTTTATAAAATAGGTAGTCCCAGGATGTGCCCTCATGGGTTGCTTCGACTGCGATGGCCTTTGCTGAATCCATGCTGGATCCACCACCCACCCCAAGAATCACCTCAGCACCCAGACTCTTGGCCATCTCGGCGCCTTCTGTGATGCTTTCCGTCGTGGGATTGGGAATGACGCCCTGAAAATGCGCATATTCCACACCAGCAGCCGTAAGGGAGTCTTTCACTCGCTGAAAGACCTTCTCGAATGCCGGAACGGTAGGGACGGTGACCAGCAGGCATTTTTTGCCATATTCAGCAACGATCTCACCGACCTCGGCAAGTCTACCGGCACCAAATCGGATATCAGTTGGTTGGAAATAATTAAAATTCTGCATGTACATACCCCTCTCCATTATATTAATTCTATCATTATTTGCTTAATATGATCACTCGACAGATTGCACATCAGTCCGCTTCGATAAGATCTGCGGGAAGTTCCGGCATCGCTCCATTGCAGGTACAGACAAAGCTTGCTATCTGATTAGCATGTACGTGAGTCTCTTCCAGTGGCGCCTGTCTCAACAGGCCTACGGCTAGGGCAGCCGTGAAGGAGTCTCCGGCACCTACAGTATCGACGATCTTGGTAATGATCCCAGGATGTTCGGAATCCTGTCCGATCGTCCAGAGTCGGCTGCCCTCTGCGCCGCGGGTCAATGCTATAAGATCGAGATGATATTTTTCACCCAACTGAGCAAGTAATTCATCTTCATTGCCTTTAATATTTAGCAAATCAGCAACGATGGGTAATTCATCGTCATTGAGTTTTAGAATATTTGCTGATTCCAGGAGGCGATTGATCGTCTCAGCGTTAAAGTAATTTTGGCGCAGATTGATGTCACAGATACGCAGACAATCATTCCGCGTCGCTTGCAGAAATTCCATGATAGTATCTCGGGATTCCTCAGACCGCTGGCACAAAGAGCCATAGCATACGGCGTCCGTGTCCTTTGCTAAACGCAACAATCCCTTGGTGGAAGGTATGAAATCCCAGGCAACCTCTTCATGTATGGTATAATCAGGGACGCCATCCTGGTCTAGTTCCACCGTTACTTTTCCTGTTTGGTGGGCTTCATCGACACCAATGTAACTCGTATCAAGACCCTTCTCTCTGAGGTAGTCACACGCATGTTCCCCAAGCAGGTCATCGCCTACACAAGAGATCACTGCTGAGCGACAACCCAGTGCCTGGCTGTGGTACGCAAAGTTTGCCGGTGCCCCACCCAACTGCTTTCCTGAGGGAAGCATATCCCAGAGAAGTTCCCCCAGACCGACGACAAGTGGTTCTTGACTGTTTATATCCATTGGCTAAAGATCGATGATGACTTTCAAAGATTTATCACCCTGAGCATCAATAAACTCATAGGCTTCCTGATAGGATTCCAGGGGAAATCGCTTCGTGATCAAGGGTTCCGTAACAACTTTACCTGAATCAATAAACTCTATGGCCAGTTCATAATCCTCATGTCTGTACATCAGGGTGCCCACCAGACTGATCTCCCGATCACCCACGATGGACATATCAATACGGGGCTTCTCACCAAAAACACCGACGATCATGATTGTACCGCCCTTGTCGATGGTCTGGATCGCATCATCCATTGTGGCTTCTACGCCAACGGCCTCGAAAGCCACACCATAGCCCTCATCACCGAACACACGCTGTTTGGCTTCAACCATGGTTTCATTCTTTGCATTGGAGACATGCTCTAGACCACAGGCTTGGGCGATCTCCAATCGAAAATCGCTGATATCCCGGATAAGAACCTTGGCGGCACCACGGCTCTGAGCAACCTGCGCAATAAGATTTCCGATTGGACCTGCACCAAGGACCAACACATTTTTCCCCATGAGATCACCCGCTCTAGCGGTTGAATGCGTTGCAACAGAGGTGGGCTCAACAAGAGCCCCCTGATCCATTGTCATAGAATCGGGAAGGAAATGGAGCTTCTCCGCTGACGTAACGAAATAATCTTGCGCGACGCCAGGCGCCTGAAAGCCCTCAACCTTAAGATTATCACAGATGTGATAGTCGCCGCGGCGGCAGGGGGGGCATTTTCCACAGACCACCTGGGGTCTGGCAGTGACTTTCTGACCGAGAGAGACACCAACAACACCTTCCCCAACCTCAGCCACCACAGCGGAGAATTCATGACCCTGGACAACTGGATATGAGGTGAAAGGGTGCAAGCCATGGTTTACATGGATATCTGACCCGCACACACCAATATGTTTGATGTGCAGTAGAACTTCACCTGCTCCCGCCTGGGGTTTGGGAATGTCGTGTAGCTTGACCTCCCCAGGTTTTATCATAACGGCTTGTCGCATAATTGCACCTCGGTTTATTTAAGCTTCACTACTGCAGTGCCGAAACCTTCAAACTTAAAGCATGTGCCTGATCTTCTCTTCAACCTAGCGGAGGAAGATGTAGAGGATCACCATGATCACCAGGAGTACAATTGTGATTGACCGTGGATCGCTCCAGCCCTTGAGTTTACCATGGGCAATGGCCTGCATGGGATGGTCCCAACAGACGTTTTTCAGGGCTTCGTCAGAGGGTGCTTCAGTTCTTAGGCTGACAAAAATATAAACTACAATGGTAATAGCGCAGAGGATGGGCCCCACCAGCATGAAGGGGATACCGATCCCATAATTGGGATCAGACACCAATCCGCCAAACCCAGTCGCAGGATCACTGAGAAACATGCGGCCAACACTGGGCATATCCATGATGAAATAGATCAATCCCAGCGTGCAACCCACAATGAAGCTCCAGATGGCCGCCGCGTTAGTGCCCCGGCGCCAGAAGACACCACCCAGAAATACAGTGGTTACGGCGGGAGCAAAGATCATGGGGATCTTGTTGATCGCCTCGAAAATGGTCCCGAACTGCTCCCCCTGGGTTGACCACAGAATGGCCAGCACCATGACAATACCGGCACTGATGCGGCCGTAGTATACCTGTTTCTCATCTGTTGTTTCCGGTCTCATTCGTTTGATAACATCCACAGAGATGAGGGTGGCGCAGCTGTTCAATGCTGCTGCGATCGTACTCATCAGCGCTGCGAGAAGCCCGGCTGCCAATAAACCTTTCACACCATTCGGTATGAGAAAATTGATCATAGCTGGAAGTGTAAGATTATAATCGACTTTGCCTGTGATCGGATCAGTCACATTGATCACACCATTTTGGAACATGAGATAACCAATGATACCAGGAAAGACCATGAGGAAGACCGGTAGGATCTTCAGAAAACCGGCAAAAAGGGGCCCGATCTGTGCGGCCTGCTGATCTTTGGCACCCAGGACCCGTTGTACAATGGTCTGATCAGAGTTCCAATACCAGATACCGAGAATGGGATATCCCAGCAACACAGCTAACCATGAGTAGCTTCTCAAATGGCCAGCTTCATCCCGGATAGATTGGATCATACTCATCTGGTCGGGTTTGATAGCCGCATTAAAATCCTTCATACTATTGATACCCATTTCTGGCAGGTAATTGATTCCCAGAACGGTGATCAGAATTGCACCCCCTAACAGCAGAAAGGTCTGGATCGTTTCAGTGACCACAACAGCCTTCAACCCACCCAGCACAGTATAGATTACCGTAACAACCGATATGATGAGGATCGAGGTCATGATGGGTACACCCAGGAAAGCCTCAAAAAGTTTGGCACCCGCAAAAAGACTGATACCGATATGAATCAGCAGAGCACCGGCAATTGCAATGAAGGCCAGGAAGGTCCTGGCTTCAGCACTGTAGCGTTTCTCCAGATATTCTGGAAGGGTAGAAATGCGGCTCTTGAAATAAAAGGGGGCGAACACGAGTCCCAAAATGATGAGACAAAAGGATGCCATCCATTCAAAGTTACCAATCACTAATCCTGCCTGATGTCCACTGGCTGCCAGACCCACCAGGTGAATGGTGGATATGTTTGAAGCAAAGAGGGCGGCACCAATACTGAACCATCCCAGGGATTTCCCAGCCAGGAAATATTGTTGACTGGAAGCGTTTTTTCGATAACCCACCCAGATACCGATAGCCATGATACCAATGAGGTAAATGATGATGACAGATAGATCTAATCCAGAAATTGCCATTATAACTCCCTATTCACTTGTCGCGTTTTAAAACGTGTGTCATAGTCTGTATTAAGAAAAAGCGCGATGGAAAGGCGCAACGCCCAAAAGGACGGTACGAGAGATACGGGTTAATTAACTGTTTTGTCTTTAGCGCCTTTCCGTTTGCGCTTAGTTCTGTTTTTATGGATTGAAGTAGACGCGTTCCATCACTGTCCAGCCTGTGGCTCCCTTCAATGGTATTTGCATGGGGTCACACACTTTCAGCCATTCACCATTCCTGGGTTCTTTATCCAGTTCTGCCATATCCGCTTCAAAATCATCGCCAGTGTATTCGTAATATCCAAATTCATACCACTTGCCATTGATCTCCTGGAGAAAAATAGAAAAATTGTGCATATTGTATTTGGTGAGAAGATCTCTTACACCCGCATTACTGTCCGCGTGTAAGCGCTTGTACTCGGGGATATCATCAGGATTAATTTCTACCACCATACCAACCCGCTTTACGGGTTTTTGTTTAGCGACATTCAATTTTTCTGTAAATTCCTCTTCTTTTTCCACACAGCCGATAAAAAATACGGTTGCCGCGAGCAATAAAATGACAATGGTCAGTTTTTTCATGAAACCTACTCCTTCATATTGGGTATTCAATCTAGTATTTCTAACGGGAAGCTCTTGATTCTATACTAGAACTTGCGATTTCAAATTAACTGGTGCTTGAATGTAATTAAAAAGCAGCCTGATAATGATACTTAATTACATAATGAAAGTAATAAAATCACAATGATTATTCCAAGGTCTTTGTTATGGTGTGGTCAGAGACCACCAAGCGGAGTCAGGGAACTTTTGTTGAAAATGGGCGAGTGGGGTCAGCCGAGTGTAAAGGTGGCCATCTTCCCAGATCCGCTGACTTTTAAGGTCTTCATCAAAGCGTTTAACACTTACCACACCTCTGGATTCCATTGACATGTCCGCGATTCGCTGCTGAGCAATTCCAAACCAGGTGATCTGCATATCTACAATTCTGTTGTTATCAGGAAGGGCAAACCAGTCTGCCGTATAGCTCACACCTTCTTCCGGGTGCTTCATGAGGTAATAGGTATCACCAGCTTCATACCAGTTATTTGTGATAATGTTTGGGAGCTCTCCGGGCTTCTGAAATCTGATTGCTTTGAGGTGATAAGTGCCTTGGGGGAGGTTGGAGAAACTAAAATAGCCATCCCGATCCGTTCGGGTGGTGTAATGGCTGATATTTCCAATGGCATCACAACCAAGGACAGTGACATCAAATGTCCAATCCCAGTAATCAAAAGTGAAATCCATATCAACATTCTCCATGAGAATGGTACCAAAAATCAGGATACCATCTTCAATAGGTTCGGCCACTTGTGTAGAGCTCATGTTCGTTGAAGCACAATTCGAAATGACTAATGATGCTATTAGTGCAAGTTTCAGGGAGCGGATCAAGGTAGGTATGGTTGGGATCATGTCGGACTCCATTGCTATTCAAATAAGAGATTCGAAACATTAAAAAAATAGTGCAAGACAATGAATTATTGCTAGAGTTAATTTCCCTTTGAAATTATATACTTACTAACATATATTTCGCGCTAAGTAGAAGCAATGTGGTAGTAAATATTTGATCTCTGACAGAGCTGTATGTTTTGCAAGTTGTTAACAGTATTAAGTCTTGCTGTATTAATTTTAGTTTCGATCATAAGAAAGTAAACCTAACAGAGGAGAGTAAAAATGAATTCTAAGCTACTTTTGATGGTTCTAATGGCCTTAGGATTGATCATGTGGGGATGTGAAGAAGATGACGGTGGCAATGATGGCGAGGTCACAGCTGTGTACGCCTCATTGGACTTGGTAGAACAGGGTGGTACCGTAGAATTTGATGCTGAAGTTGACGGCGATGGCGACGTCGAATACAGCGCCAGTGCTGGTAATTTCGCCGATGCAATCTGGACTGCTCCCAGTGCGGATGGTACGGTGACGATCACTGCTTCGCTTGGTGATACCGAAGTTACTACAACAGTCGTTGTGGCCAACGTTCCTGCTGCAACGTCGCAGTGGTCGTTCAATGAAGATGGTCGCGATGGCATCGGTAGTGAAGATCTGACTTATGGTGGCACTACTGACATCGATCCCGCTGGTATGGTCGGTGGCGCAATCCTGTTCGCAGGTGAAAATCTGGAGGATGGAGAGGCATCCGATCTTAGTGGTGTAGCTTTTGGACCCGATCTATCATCATTGAGTATGGAAGCCGCTGATGCCTATACGTTTTCACTCTGGATCAATACTGCTGAAAGTGTCGGACTCCTGTTCGGAAAGACCTACGCAGGTGCGTATACACCATATCCTGACGGAACCTTTGGAGATGGTTCAGCGAAATGCATCTTCATGGGCGACTGGTTTGGCGAGACTGAAGATTCCACCGGACTTGTCTTTGATAATTCCTGGGTCAATGGATTTGAGCACATTGGTACCCTTGCCGATGAGAATTGGCATCACGTCGCTGTAACAAAAACTGATACCGATTATTATACCATTTATCTGGACGGCGTAGCTTCGGCACTCGATGAAGTTTTCGGGACAACTCCAGATATTGAACAGGTGATCACGATTGGTGGTGGTCAGGAAGCCGCAGCATATGGTCCATGGCCAGGTATGTTTGCCGGCATGATGGACGAGATAGTGTTCTGGCAATCAGCTTTGACAGAAGCCCAGATCAACGCCATCTACGACGCTCACTAAACACGCGTTCAGTTAAGTTCGAAAAGGTCCGCTTCGGCGGGCCTTTTTTTGCGGGTGCGATCGTTGGTCAGTCATCCTGGTTAGACCCTTCGATACGACCTCACTGCGTTCAGTCTACTCAGGGTGACGGATGGAGGTTTATCAGAGTAACATTCGAATGATTCCTAGAGTGCTAGCCCGTACCGTCATCCTGAGTAGCCCCGACACTGTCGGGGCATATCGAAGGATAACAGAATCCCTCTGATACAAAAACATGGACTTCTGGTATTCACATTGTCATATTCAGACAAGATTCAAGCCACCCCAACAATTTACAAGCCGGAAAAACACCATGAAAACAGATCACGTTTACATTCTGAAATGTGCTGATGCCTCTTTCTACATAGGAGTCACAAAAGATGTTACCAGCAGGTTCTCCCAACATCAATCAGGTACAACTCGCGGATATACCTACTCAAGACGTCCACTAGAGCTGGTATGGGATTCAGGTGAAAAGCTGATTCTTGATGCAATCGCACTTGAGAAACAGCTCAAGGGTTGGCGGCGAGATAAGAAAATTGCACTAATCGAGGGGAGATGGGAAGATTTACCGGATCTTGCACAACCATATTGGAAGAGGCTAAAGGAAAACAGATCATAGTTTACGATTGGGGTAACCCTTCGAAACGACCTCACTACGTTCGGTCTACTCAGGGAGACAAACTTGGGATTCTTTGATTAACAGACGAGTGAATCACAGATTGACAGCCTGTGACCGTCATCCTGAGTAGTGAGGAATGAAATGACGAGCGTATCGAAGGATAGGAACGACATCCAGTACTCATCTAACCAGAACCACAAAGCAAAAAGGGCAGGCTAATGCCTGCCCTTTAAACTCTCAACGAGAAAGGAGGAAATTATTAAAATCCGTAGGAGATGCTGAAGCGACTCAGTGCATCGAAATGCTTGAGACTACCATAGGCATAGTCAAAACGCACACCTGCAGCCTTGACACCGCAGTCCAGCGTTAAACCCTCCTCATCATAATTGAATTTATAACCGCCACGTACTGCGAACATTTCCCGTAATTCATACTCAAAACCAATGTGTACGCGTTCACTGAAATCGCGGGGATGCACGGCATCAATTGAGAACAATAGTGTCTGGTTCTCTGCGCCACCTGAGAGGTCGAAGAGATCCATGGCCAGTCCCATGGCAAAAGTAAGCGGCAGTTCAAAACGTCCCTCCTGGGCTTGGGCTTCCTCCTCCTCTTCACCATAACCATAGCCATATCCGGTCTCACTTTCAATCGCGCTAAAAGCACCGAAATCGTATTTTGGAGCGAAGTTACGGACGCTCATACCAAAGCGTAAACTCTTCCAGCCAGGATAAAAGATGGTACCAAAATCAAAAGCCAGACCTGAAACCTTGTTGTCGATATCACTCAATGGGTTGAAGATGAAGAACATAATCCAGTACAACGGATGCAGCACCCATACTGGCAGCGCGGATCCCGAATGTTGCCGGCAGTATCTCCACTTCCCTGGAAATGTTATTGATAGAACGGGCGGTGACGGTTTTTCTAACTCGCTCGAAGAGCAGATCACCATTCTGAGCTACTCCACCGCCCAGCACGATAGCCTGTGGACTGAGGAGATTGACCAGTGATGCTAGTCCGATACCGAGATATTCGGCTGCTTCGTCAAACACTCTACTGGAGAACGATTCCCCAGTTTTTGCAGCATCTGCAACCATTCTGGCAGTGATCTTTGAGAGATCACCACCAACTTGTTCTACAAGAATACTTTTCGCTCCACCCTCAAGCTCGCGTCGAGCGCGCTCCGCGATGGCATGACCTGAAGCCAAAGCTTCAAGACAGCCATAGTTTCCACAGGCACACTGGATGTCACTGTCCTTTTCAAGGGTGATATGGCCAAATTCACCGGCCATTCCAAATGATCCAAAATAGGGTTCTCGATTGAGGACCAACCCAGCTCCAATTCCATATCCCACATTAACAAAGATGAAATCTCTGAATTTTTTACCCACACCATGCTGTAGCTCGCCCATGGCCATCATGCGGGTCACGTTGTCAAAGATGATAGGTCGATCGCAGGCAGAACCCAGTAAAGCTTTGATATCTACATCGTGCCAATGGAAGTCAGGGGAAAACTCAACGATGTCCTTTCGTCGATTGATCAATCCCGCAACTGCCAATCCAACACCAAAAATACGTTTTCCTTTTACCTTCGATTCCTGGCAGAGATCGTTGATGATCTCGAGTGCCTGCTTTAGAACCCTGTCCGCTCCTTCCTCAATGAGGGTAGGGGTGCTGAGTTCACAGATGATCTCAGCATTCAGATTGGTGAGCACACCTTTAATACTGGTGGTACCCAGGTCGATACCAATAACAAAGGAGTTGGTACCATCAAAATCCAGGATGATGGGATTACGACCACCTTTTGAGGTTCCGGTACCGCTTTCAACAATCAGCTTCTCTACATTAATGAGGCTATTAACCAAGCGGGTGACAGTTGGAGCGCTGAGTCCACTGATCCGAGCTGCCTCAGCCCGGGTGGCAGCTTTCCCATCCCGGATGAGATTGAGTATGTTTATCTTGTTCAGTCTGTTTATGAGTTTAGCGTTACCAACGGAGCCAGTGGAGCGTGCTATAGTCTTGATGTCATTCATTCCTAATCCCAATCATTTTTTAAAACCGCAGCGAGAATACTTTGTTCGCGCAAGTATGTGTTCCAGAAATGGCTTTAACAACTGTCTTCAGGTACTTTAAGCATGTTGTCTGTAGAAAGATTGTATTTAATTACTTACATTTAGAAGGTAACTATGCTGATCAAATATGTCAAGCCCTTGTATGCATTATAAAAAGAAAGTGAACGTCTGATCCAATCATGTTTAAGGGATTTAAGATAAGTATGATCCTGTTGGCATTGACCATGCCGATTGCTGGCCACTTAGCTGAACTTCCTGGTATTGCCCCACTGATATCATCGAATCTACCGATAATTATAATTGATACGGATGGAGCGCAGATAGAAGATGAATCGCGGATAAGCGTTCATATGGGGGCGATTTACTACAGTGATGGATCACGCCATTACATCGGTGGGGAATTCAATAGTTATGATGGATGGATCAGCATTGAGTTGCGGGGGAATTCAAGTCTTGGCTTCCCTAAAAAATCATACGGCTTCGAAACACAGAATGACCAGGGAGAGAACCTGAATGTAGAGCTATTGGGTCTACCAGCTGAGAATGACTGGATCCTCTACGCACCCTACAGCGACAGGACCCTGATACGCAACGTACTCGCCTTCAAACTTGGGTGGGATCTTGGCCATTATAATCCGCGCACTCAATTCTGTGAATTGATCTTGAACGGCGATTACCAGGGTGTATATGTTCTCATGGAGAAGATCAAGATCGATAAGAACCGACTCGATATCTCGAGGCAACGAGAACCTGACATCGCGGGAGATGAATTGACCGGGGGCTATATCATTCAAGTCAACTGGGACGGGGAAGGATGGAATTCACATGGTAAGCGGTTTGTCTATCATTATCCTCAGTCCGATCAGCTCCAGCCTGAACAAAAGGAGTACATTCGCGATTTCATAGAAGAGTTCGAAGATGCCCTGTTAATGGATGATTTTGACAAAGTGGATAAGCATTATTACAGTTATCTGGATCTCAACTCCTTCATCGATTTCGTTCTCATTGGCGAGTTGGCAAAAAATGTCGATGTCATGCGTTTTAGTACATTCATGTATAAGGACCGTGATAGCCGGGATGATCGCCTGCATATGGGACCATTATGGGATTTTAATCTGGCATTCGGGAATATGGCTGAAGGAGTCTTCTGGGATCCTGAAGGCTGGTCCCGTGGAAACGGACTGGATCCCACTTTGTTCTGGTGGCACCGGATCAATGAGGATGAACACTTCCAATACTATCAACGCCAGCGCTGGGATGCCCTGCGGCTGGATGTGTTTAATGAAGACGTGATTCTCGATTACATTGACTCGGTGGCAGTCTATCTGGATGAAGCCCAGCAAAGGAATTTCAACCGCTGGCCTATTCATGGAGAATATGTATGGGACAATCCTTTCTGGGGTGACAGTTATGTTGAAGATGTAGAATATATGAAAGAGTGGATTGTCGATCGTGTGGAATGGATCGATGGTCACCTTGAGCAGGGGAAGAATCCTGAAGTGGAAGCTGCGTCACCGGATTCGGCGCTGGTCTACCCCAACCCATTCTCAACACAAACCGCACTCAAGATTGAATTGACCGATAAGAATGATCTGGATATCAGGATATTTGATGTTATGGGTCGGGAAGTAAACCAGTTATACCAAGGTCTGGCATCGAAGGGGATACATAACATGGACTGGGCTGGAAATGACTGGACTGGTCGAGAACTGCCAGCAGGCCTTTACTTCATGCGTGTGAGCATCGGCCATGCTCAGCCAAAAGTCTATAAATTGATAAAGCTATAATTAAGGGAGAATATCCAATGAAGCTCTTATGGTGCACGATCGTTTTAACCGGTCTCAGTATATCCACAGTGGAAGCCGAGATGTATGCTTACCACACCAAGGTCCAGCATTCGGCTACAGATTATTTGAGCGAGGTAGCTGACATCATTGTGGTTTTGGACGAAGGCCAGCTTGAGTTTACTCGCCAGACAAACTATCTGCCACTGTGGCGTTTTAAGACTGGTACGCAACGTGTGGATGATCTATTTCCTGGACGAGATGTGGACGCCTTTTTTGATTACAGCTATGTTCGTCTCATCAAAAATACGCCCGAAGAGATACTCATTCATTGGCGCTACATCCCAGATATCGATCCCATTATTCAGGCGAATCAGGAAAAAGATCCCCTGGTTGCACACGGTTTCACTGGGGTGGTCCACGAATTCTATCACATATTACCAAATGGCAGCATCAAACGGATCGTCAAGGATGCTAACAATACCTCCGCAGATGATTGGGCAGATTCAGGTCTGGGGATCAGTCAAATGCTCACCCTCACAAATACAGGGATTGACCACGGACGAGTGGATCGTGGCTTTCCAGAAGATGACGAAGAAGAAGGCGAGGACGAAGACAAAGACGAAAACGAAGACATGACCACAGCCTTGTTTGATCCCATTCGCAAATGGTCATTCGATGGTAGCTTTGATGAGGGTGGTGTTCACATATTTGAGGACATCCAGGAGGATGAAGTACCCGTGTTGGGTCGATCCAGCATTTTTAAGGATGGTGTTCGCGGCTCCGCATTAACTTTTGATGGCTACTACACGGGGATTCCCGTTAGGCATGGTTTCCCGGAACTCAAAAACAGTATGAGCCTCAGTAGTTGGATCGCTCTGGACGTTTACCCCTATAATGAGGCCCCCATCATCCACCTGTCAGAAGACTTTGGTAAACAGGGATTTTATCTGGGATTGGATGCCTACGGTTATCCTTTCTTCAGATTGAATGGAAAAACTGCCCAGTCGAAGGAAAAGATCCCGCTCTATCAGTGGCAGCATATTTCCGTTTCAGTTTCGAAGGGCAAGGTGAATCTCTTCCAGAACGGAAAACTCACGGCAACGGCAAAAGCGCGCGGAAGCATCAATTTGGAAGGGGCAGAGGGGATGATCGGGCTCAACACCACCAAGGCGAGGTGTACCGACTATGTTCGTGATTTTCCACAGAACATACCCTTTATTTTTGGAATTCAAGCTGTCCTCGACGAGCTCACTGTATACGACAAAGCTTTAACAGCAGCCGAACTGAACCAGATCTACATCAGCACTCGTCCCAAGGACATAAACTCACCCATTGAGAAAGGTGTGCTGCCAGGGGAGATGGGAATTGCAGACGAGTTTGGTGCCTATTATAAAACCTTACCCTTTCAGGACATCTGGGATTCCATGTGGCGGCTGAGTGACTACGCCGATGTGGTGGTGAAGTTCGATCACATCCCAACCAGCGTCATTTACTGGCACGGGAGTAATTATTCAGCGAACTGGATAACAGATAATAACCGCTGGATGTCTGATCAGAGTTCCGAGATCTGGGGGCCCCATGGTTGCTCAGAGCATATGGCCGACAAACAGGTTCGACACAGTTATGCACGCATTATTGAGAATACGCCTGCTCGTGTTGTCGTCCATTGGCGCTACCCCTGTGTAGACGTGGGTTATGTCTGCACGGATAAATTGAACTGGACTGACGAGTTCCACACCATCTATCCTGATGGCACTGGTATCCGCAAGGTCAATTGGAACAAGGTTTATGAGCGACCTGGGTTTCAGGATATTCAGTTCTTTACCAATCCAGGAGAAACAGCGCTGGATGTTGTTGATCTGCATGCCATGACCGTTGCAAATACTGAAGGCGACATTGAGAAGCTTATATGGGAAAAGCCGAATAAGGTCCCAAAAATCAACATCGAGAATGCTCATATCGAATTGCTTCATTCAAAATCTCAATACAAGATCTTTGTCGTATTCCAGGGCGGCAACATCACTCCCTGGGGACATGTTGAGCAATCGCAGTACACAGACGATCCCTTTGCTGGACCCTGGAACCACTGGCCCATGCATTTTGTACCCTCGGATGGCCGGTTTGCGGTGGATACAGATCGTGTAACCCATTTCGCCCTTGGAGCTAACGATTGGGCACCTGAATTCGGTAGCACTGTTTTTTATGGTTTTACAGATCAGGGTATTGAAGCGGCGATCCCGAAAGCCAGGTATTGGAAGAACCCGCCCGTAGTCAGCTCTGTCAAAGGTGCTAAGAGCATGGGGTTTGACAAAGATCAAAAAGCATTTTTATTCGATGCATCGTCACAGAAGATCTCCTTCAAAGTGGAGGCGAGTAAGCAAAGTCCGGTCATAAATCCATGCTTTGTCGTGAAGCATTGGAGTGGTGGGGATGAGGGGAATTTTAAAATGGGTGGCAAGAATGTAAATGCGGAACAGTTGCGACAGGGGATCCATCGTGACACAGACGGTACCCGAACACTGGTGTTATGGCTGGATCATGAATTTAATTCACCCGTGGATTTTGGTATCAGATAGTAGCAGGCCATCAGTACAAATAAAAAGGACCTGGTAATCCAGGTCCTTTTTTATAGTGTGCCGTGCATGGATAATAACTAGGTGGTGCAAGTCCACTGTGGAGGAATGTAGTTTCCAACCACTAGTCGAGAGCAAGGGTGTCGTGGGTGACTGCGAATCTGAAGGAAGCTTAAGGCAAATTTCCGAACTGAGGAACACGAATATCATAAGGCAGCTTGATATGGATGAGTTTACTATACAAAATGAAGTCCAATAACTACACGGAATATCAAGCTGTAGATGGTACAGTTACCTGGAAAGAAAGTTATTAACCTTACCACGGGAGATCTCACAGACGTAATGATGATTATTACG
>Ga0307992_1001058_pt1 | contig 16579 bp, 19 predicted proteins | sample EllFjometagen133_FD_203162 | JGI IMG/M metagenome (GOLD analysis project Ga0307992, IMG submission 203162) | Marine microbial communities from Ellis Fjord, Antarctic Ocean - #133 | ecosystem: Environmental > Aquatic > Marine > Unclassified | place: Southern Ocean | collected 2014-10-08
GAAGAGGACGATGACATGGAAATGGCAACAGACCTAGAATTAGGTGATGATGAATTAGACCTAGAATTAGGTGACGAGGACGGAATGGATGATTTAGACTTAGGTCTAGATTTAGGTGACGAAGACGAATTAGAAGGTGACGACATGGATGTTATTGATTTAACTGACTCAGATGATGAGGAGTTAATCAAAGTATTCAAAGGGATGGACCCAGACTCGGAGATTGAAGTAGTTCAAGATGAGAATGGTGTATCGTTTACGGACACTGAAACTGGTGCTGAGTACAAAGTTGAACTTGGTGGTGGTGAAATGGGCATGGATTTAGACCTAGAAATGGGTGACATGGACATGGATGATGACATGGAATATGAAGACGACGAAGAGGAAGTTATCGATTTAGACGCTGGTGATGAACTAGAGTATGAAGATGATGAAGACGAAGACGAAGAAATAGTTTATGAAATCGAAATCACTGAAGATGACGAAGACGAAGTTGAAGATGGTGGGGACTCTGTGAAAGAGGCACCAAGAACTATGAGTAAACTGAAAGGTAGAAAATACGGAAATCCAAAAAGACGTGTAGAGTCAAAAAGACCAAGTAACAATTTTAAAATTGTGAAAGAGAACAAAGTTCTAAAAAATAATATAGACAGTCTTAAAGCTGAAAAACAAGGGTTAGTTGAAAATCAAGAAAAGATGGTTGACGCACTTAAACAGTTTAGACAAAAGTTACAAGAGGTAGCAGTATTCAACAGTAACCTAGCACACGTTGTTAGATTGTTCACTGAGAACACTACTACTAAAGAAGAGAAAGTTGATATCGTTAAAAGAATGGACGAAGCAACAACACTTAAGGAATCTAAAATGATGTTCAAGAATATCGCTAAGACTCTTAATGGTGTGAAAGCTAAGGAAACTATTAAGGAATCTGTTAACGCTAAAATCAATAAAACAGCGTCAACTGGAAGTTCACAAATAACAGAATCTAAAGTATTTGAAAACCCCGAATTAGCGAAAATGAAAAAGATGTGGGAGTTTAACTACAAGTACTAATAAAATTAAATTAAAAAACCAAACAAAAAATGGGATATTTATTAAAATCAGGTGAAGTCGGAAATATCGGACTAAAACACCAAAAAGCAATCCGTGAGGCTACGGTAAACAAATGGGACGGATTAGGTTTCTTAGAAGGTTTAGAAGGTCACGTAAGAGAGAACATCGCTCTTTTATATGAGAATCAAGCATCTGTATTGATTAATGAAACTACTGGTTCTGAAGGGTCAAACGGTTCTTTCGAGACTGTAGTTTTTCCAATCATTAGACGTGTATTCTCTAAATTATTAGCGAATGATATCGTATCTGTACAAGCGTTGAACTTACCAATCGGTAAATTGTTCTTCTTTGTACCTAAGATTTCAGATAGATTAGAAAGTGGGAGTCACACTTCACCGAAAATCGCTAATTCTTCTTGTGTAAACTGTTCAATGGCGACATTCACAGGTAACACAAACTTATATGACGCATTTTACGATGACGCATTGTTTGACCACTCTAAAGGAGCTGTTACATTAAACACTGTTACAGGAACAGCTGTAACTTTTGCTGGAAACACATTCACAGCTGGTAACAACTCACCATCAGCAGATGGTTCATTAAGAACACAAATCATTGAGTTAACAGAATTCAATAACACAAACCAAGGTAGATTAACTGGACCTGATGGGAATGAACAAGATACTGAAGAGTTCTTATCATCTCTTAGAGTTTTAGCTAACGGTGATATCTTAACTGAAGCTGGACAAGTTGCAGTTGCTGATGGAGCAGAAGTTCCATTTAGAATTCACACACAAGCTTACGGTAAAGGAATCGTTAACTACGGTGATATCTGTACAGGTGAAGGGAAACTTTACATTGAAATGGACCTTACAACACCAACATGTGTTGAATGTGGTGACAATACTTTTGATGGTTACATCGGAGCGAGTGCAACTGGTAACACAGCTGACCTAACTTGGAATGTAGGTGGAATAGTGGTTACATGGAACCAATACGCTTCTTTAGAAGAAGAGTCTGAAATGGGAGAAGTATCTTTCGAACTTGAGTCTGTAACTGTATCAGTAACAGAAAGAAAGTTAAGAGCTACTTGGACACCTGAATTAGCACAAGATGTTTCAGCATTCCATAACATTGACGCTGAAGCTGAATTAACAGCATTATTGTCTGAACAAGTTGCAGCTGAAATCGATAGAGAAATCTTAAGAGATTTAAGAAAAGGTGCAGCATGGACATTAAGATGGGATTACAATGGTTGGAAACGTTTACCTAAGAATAACGGTTACACTCAAAAAGATTGGAACCAAACGTTAGTAACTGCGATTAACCAAATCTCAGCACAAATACATAAATCAACATTAAGAGGTGGAGCAAACTTCGTAGTAGTATCTTCTGAAGTATCAGCTGTAATGGATGACTTAGAATACTTCCACGTTTCTAACGCATCTCCTGAGTCTGATACTTACAACATGGGTATCGAAAGAGCTGGTTCATTAGGTGGTAGATATACAGTGTATAGAGACCCTTACGCACCGTCTTATTCAATCTTGATTGGACATAAAGGTAAATCATTGTTAGATACTGGGTACGTTTACGCACCATACGTACCGATGCAATTGACACCTACAATGTATAACCCATTCAACTTCGTACCGATTAAAGGTATTATGACGAGATACGCGAAAAAAATGGTAAATAACCGTTTTTATGGAGCTATCAGAGTTGATGGATTAAGAACATTCGATATCGCTGAATTAAGATAATCTAAATCAGTAATATAGACAACACTAAAGGGGGAACATAAGTTCCCCCTTTTTTTATGCTTTAGGGTTAAACAATTAACTTTTCTAAAGATAGTGGTTTTAATGACTGTTGGTCGTTAAATAACCTACCACCACTTAAACAATTAATCCGAACATCTTTTGGTCCAGTCTTAAAGGAGTTGAAAGAGAAACTTAAAAGTGGTGAAATTAAGTAACCCTAAATTGTTTTTTTAAGAATTTTTTAACTTTATACCAAAAAGGGACCACCATCTTTGGTGTGATGGATTCATCACTAGTAATCATGGACTCAATTCTACCAGTTGTATACCAAATACCACCATCATCGTTGAATAAGAATGTTTGAGTTACCCAATAACCATCTTCATCTATTATGGTTCTCATTTGACCTGGTGTTGGTGTTGGTGTGTAAAAAGTCGTAGTGTGGTCAATACCAAAGGTTGAATACAACCCACCAACCGATATAAAACCAACGTCACTCAATAAATCTAACTCACCACTACATTTCGGTTCTTGTTTAATAAAATCCCATGCAGAAAAACCCCTCTTAACCATATACTAATAGTACGGATTAAGAGGGATTAACTGTAGACCTTATTCAATATTTAATCAAGTCTAATTTTTTTACTTAAGGCGATTGTTTCGTTAGCCTCACCATCTAACGACTCGTTAATGACGTCCATCACATTACTTGGAACTGTTTGGTAGATTTTCATCATGTCACCGACATTTAATTGTGTGTCTTTAACATTCCAAATTGTAAGTTCTTTATTGTCCTTATTTTTGTACTTGTGGAACGCTAACTTAGCGTGGTTGTTTTCAGGGTTTCTAGTATCCTTTTCTTTAATCGACTTATCGATTAGGAAAACTAATACACCGTCTTTAGTGTAATCACTGAAGTACTTCTTGAAATTGTGGTCCTCAGCTGACACACACCATTTAGTCGACTTACCGTAAAGGTTAGAACTTCTAGATGTTAATGGTTGGATTACTAACCATTTCTCATCCTCATGAAGAACGATAGTTTCTTTCTTCTTAACCTCACTTCTAGTCACTTTCTCACGAGCTAATTTGATTTCGTCAACGATATCTTGGTTTGACTCATAAGAATAGATATCCTTATTCTCTAATAAGTTTCTTTCAGACAATTCCTCAAACTCTTGTACTATGTCGAACATTTCTTTGAATGTGTTTTTCTCCAACTCATCCTTAAACCAATCTAACCAATCTTTCGTCTGAGCTATCATGAAAGGTAAGTATTTGTTTGTTTTTGATGGGTCCTTAGTAGCTAATATATCAATTAAGTTGATAACGTAATCAGGGTTGTCTTGTTTAATGTCTTTAATTCTCGCCATAATGTTCTACAGTTTATTGTTTTAGTGTATTAAAATTAATTTTCTTTATGTTTACGTTACAAATGTAATGAATCTTTTTCTATCTAACAAGATATTTATAATAAAAGAATCAATGAAAAAGAAAATAATTCGTTTGAGTGAACAAGATATCGAGAGTTTGGTTAAAAAAATAATCAAGGAGGATGATACTATGGATTCAACTCAACCCAAGGAGAGAGAACCTAAGAAAGAGAAACAAACTACGGTTACTAGACACCCAGCCTATCCAGCAATCGATAAATTAGAAAACGACTTAGAGAGATTAAAGATGAGTTTCAAGGAAAGTATCGCTAACCAAGTTTCTGGTGCTGATGGTTACCACAGTGAGATTGATAAATTTTCTGAAGACTTCGGTAAATTCATCACTAAGGTATCTAATCTTAAAAGTAAGATTAATGATTACCAAATAGAAACTAAGGACGCAAGAGCTGAAGAAAGGGAAAAGAAACGTGTGGCTTATATGTCACAACACAACGATAGAAAACATAACGCCTCAAAAGGTGGAAAAAATTATTCTTATTAATTATGAGTAGAAAGAGAGATAGATTAAAAAACATGATGGACGCTAATAAAGTATTATTAGGTGAAAGTACAACTAAAGGTGAAAAGAAGACTTGCACATGTGGTAAGTGTGATTGTGGTGGTGAATGTAAGGAAACTTGCACATGTGACTGTTGTAAGTAATACATTAAAACAAAAAACCCACCTAAATGGTGGGTTTTTTTTATGCTTCACTATTTTTAGGTGGTTAACACCAATCCTTCTCAGACACAACCTCGAACTTAATGGTACTATCATAAGTTCTAACCTCAGTACCAGATTCAATCTTAAGTTCTAAGTAATAATCATTAGGGATGAACCAAGACGTATCAACTAAGAAAAAGTTACCATCAAAAGCTCTACTAACCTCAACCCAATCGATGTAATCTATTTGGGTGTTACCCTCACGTATATATATCCTATATGAAATCTTATCTATAACACCAACTTGGTCCAAGGTTAATGGTATCTTAGCATTAACGGTTACCCTTCTAGTGTCACCACGTTTAATTTTCTCTTGGTATTTAATACCACTCACAGAGAAAGCGTAATCATATATGGATAAGTTCGTTGAACTACCAACACCTAACCCATTAGCTCCAGCTACCATAGTAGAACCCACTGTGTAATAACTATTACCCTCCCTTAGAACGAACTCTTGTTCAGAGTCACCCAAGTTGTTACCACCGATGGTTACGTCTTGCCACACGTCAGTAAATAGAAGATTACCACAATAACCCGATATTGGGTCATTTGATATGTTAACTGTTACGTAATAAACACCTGTGGATGTTTGTGTGATGGCTGATGCTGGTATCGTTTGGTATGTATTTTCATTATGGTCTCGTATGATAACATTACTGAATGTAGCGTTAACCGATTCCCCACCAGCATTAGTGTATAAGTATAACCTATTATCTTTATCTAAATAAAATTGACCCCTATCGTCCTTGATTTGGTCATCGAAGGTTGTTTCCATGAATGGTTCATATACGGTATTAGTCTCCCTACCGAAAAACCCTACGTAGAATGAATCAACGTCCGTTAGTATCTCGATTGGTCGTTGGTAAGATAAACCGAACCCATGTGTTGTACCTGTCACACCTGATAGTATTAATTTATTAACATAGTCGGTAATGTCGATACAAAGGTTTTCATCACCGTGGTCAAACATTTGTGAATTAACCACCACACTTGTTGTACCCGTCACACCACTTGATTGTGTTGTGGGGTCACCACTATACGTACCGTAATGGGTCCAGTGTATATTAGTCTTTCGTTCAAACCAATTTGCTGGTGATTCACAATAGGTGTCATTGGTTACATCACATGATAAGTTATTAGATTCAACATAATCATAACCATTACCCTCATCCCATGACTCGTTTATCTCGAATAGGTCTAATTGGAAGGATGTTGCACGTCTAACGTCCCCAATAGAACCACTGTTGGTTCTACAATACAACTCCTTATCAAAACAAGAAGTGTTAGTCATTTTAATAGTATGTGTTAAACCACTGATTGAAATTTCCTTATTATTAACTTTATTAATAATATCGGTAAAATCTATATCGAATATGTATCTCGAATATTTAGTGTTATTAATGTTTGTTGACCCAGCATAGAATAACTCGGTAACAGGGTTTCTCCCTGTATTTACACTAGAATTCCTCACTAGTGTTGTATCTTTCGAAAAGTATGTACGTAATATCCCCATTTATCTTTTATTAATAAATATCTTGGGGATTGGATTAGTTTTGCTCTTTTGTTGGATTTATCTCTACTGGTACATCACCACCAACATATACATTCTTACTAAGAAGTCTATTGTCTAAGTTTTTGGTAAACCATGTCTCTAACTTAACTGTCGCACCTGACTTATCGGGTGGTGTTGCGGCAACACCACCACCTTCATGGATATGACCTTTAATCCATTCCCTAAGTATCACCATAAATTCATGTAATACATCACCGTACACAACAGGGTGTAAACTCTGTTCTAGGGTTAGGTGGTCTTTTTTGGTTAAGATTGGTTTAACCACTTTGGAATTCGAATCCCTACCGATTAGGAATATTTTATTACTCATAATAACGGTATCGGTTCTATCCTCACTTAAGTTAAGAACTTTAGCTGTCGGGTCATTGTTAGTGACTTGATTAAAATCAGATGGTTTTAACACCCTCATATTAATATAAGCTGGGTTTTTATCATTTAATTTTAGTGGGTTATCTAAAACATGTTGTCCAGCACGAATTAAGACCTCATTCGTCTTTAGTTGTATATCGGAGTTCTCACGACCTAATAACGAAACGTCGTTAGGTTCTGGGTATATCCCTTTAGCTTCAGGTATTGTACTAATCTTTCGACCTAACTGTAGTAAACCACCGACCTTACCAGCTAGTGATGTGAATAAATGTGGGTCTTTTTTAATTTTTTCTGGTTGTGAGATGATTGGTCCAACCCACTCCCTCCCTAGGTGTGGGTTCTTAATATCCATAAGGATAACCTTAACGGTTTCACCCACCTGTGGAACCACATTAAACATTCTAGGTAATAATGGTTCGGCCCAAGGTAAACATCTCGACTTCGTTTTCTCTCCATGACAATCCCCAATAAGGAAATCTTTTGCATCAACACCATCAATATACACCTGAAGTTTCATGTTATTATCATCACTAACATGTACCACTTCACAATAGTGTATTACCTTACTATACTTATTTAACCTCATCCATGATGTGGACCCTCTAGACCCTTCACCAAAACTCTCATTTCTACCAGCAATAAAATTACTCATTATAAACCTCTTTTCTTAATTTCATTGTTTAATAGGTGGTACTCAGACTCTAAATGTTTCCAATAGTCATAAACTTTAACCACCTCTAAACGTACCTCCTCAAACTTATCCTTTTTCTCTTGTCTCAACGACAGTAAGACATTATTCGATTTCTTATCTAATTCTTTCATATTATGATATTTGTGCATTCCCACTCGCTACACCTAAAATGGTACCAACCACTTGTATTGCTCCACCAGCATTACCACCCGTAGCTGAAAGACCTGTACCTGGTTGTATAGCTACATCTATTCTCGCCTCAGATGTTAAAGCTTTAACAATTTCTTCCATTCTAATTCTTTCCATTATTTCAGCAGCTGAAACTTTACCACTTGGTAACGCACCAACCTGTAATCCAGCCTCAGATTGTCTTTTTATGATTCTCGACGCTATCTGACTAGGACTCATACCAGGTTTAGCTTTTGTAGCTAAAATTAACGGTGTGGGCATACGACTAGATGTCGTCGTCGGTACCTTAAATAAATTAAGTAACCCATTAAGAACTGATTTATAATTTTTAAAATTTATTGACCCGTCGTCATTATTTAAACATCCATCTTCCATAACGTATCTTTTTAGATTGTATTATTCACTTTTGGTGGTGAGATTGTACTAACTTTATCACTACCCTCCTCTAATTTGTTAATATATATACCCTTTATCGAGTTGATGTAAAGATTTATTTTCTCCTTAACTATTTTAACGACCACTCGACTAATTAATGAAATTAATTCTTTCTTAATTTTATTGAACACTATCTCGAGTAATGCCGCTAAACTTTCTCGTGTTACATACTCGAAAAATGTCCTCGCAGCTTTCGAGAAGTCATAACCATCAGTAACATCCAGCACAATATCGTTAATTGTTTGATGTGATATTTGATATAAACCAACAACTTTAGGCGTAATTATCATCCTCATTATTATAGAGGGGAATGATAACGCTGATTGTGTTTTGAAGTTACTAACCATGGTTGGTCCATCTGTTGCACTACCCGAATTAGAAATCGATTCACCCACCGAGAATAAAATCTCTTCAAGGATTAACCTGGATTGTTGTGGTGTGGCTGTATCTAACATTTCTAAACCATCTAATAAATCTAGTGGGATAGCAACCTCAACGACACCACACCCTAAATCCATAGTGTTAACACCACGATACCTATTACTCGCGTTGTATTCCATAAGTGATAATTCCTCATCACCAAAATCATAGAAACTATTATCGATACTTATGTTGTTTGAACATACATCCACCTCCAATAGTTTCTCAACACCCTTATCCATTTTAGCTAGACCCATTAAAGTATCAACATCAACATTATTAACTGATGAAATAGCACCAAACATAAACTCCATGATGGTCCCCATAATGTTTTTAACTGAAAACAGTTCAACACTATTAATATAATCCACTAGGAAGTCGTGGAAACTAGTTCCACCCCTATTATACCCATCAGAGTTAACAACACCGTCAGCCACCTTCATAGTGATTGTTGGTTGACCATTACTTGATGTAGTTGGTTGGTTGTAAGTTATGTGTATTAAACCATCACCATTTCTATCAGTCCATGTATCACTACTTTGGTTTGTGATAATGTTCAAGAAGAAACGATTAAAATCCACAGACGGGTCACCGAACAGTAGACCACCTGGACCATTAGGGTCTAGTTTCATCATACCATTTAAATCAATCTTATCGATTGGTGTGGTGAGTTCAGGTGTGATGTTCGGTATCGTAAAATCAGTACCACAAGCTAAACCAGCTTTAATACCTATAATAATACCCTCTTTAAGTATTTTTATAAGTACTGGTAATAATTCCACTAATATCTCAACCAATATTCTAGATGCCTCACACCTAGCTTTATCTTTAAGGGATTCAGCGTTATCTAAACAGGACGAATTGAGTAAATCTAAAAGGTATGGTAATAAATTCTTAGATTTACTATTAATAGTCTCTATTGAATTTTGTAGTTTATCTTTAGGTAACCCAGAGATAACCTTATAAACACCCATTTGGTCGAACAACTCCGATTTATCGTCTTGGAATCCCATTAATCTTTAAGTTTATATGTACCATCATCGTTATCACCATTTTTATCACCCATTAAGGTTTGAATCATTTCGATGTCTTCAGGTGTGATTGTCCCACTAGTGACAGATTCAGTGGTTGCACCCCCTTTAAAGATATAACCACCCATCATTTTTAGTATCGAGATTTTCTTGTCAATAGTACTATCCACCAACTTAAGAAGGTCAGTGTTAACTTTACTCATAGTACCTAAGTCATGAATATCCTCAACATCAACCTTCTTCTTATTCTCGTTGATTTGTCGAATTGCTGTACTCCTTTGTTCCACCAATTCGTTATAAGCTTCTTGAGCCATTGATACGAAACTATCAGTATTTAATTCTACACTCTTTTTTTTTGGTCTAGCCATGATTACATATTTTACTATAAATATCTTAAAACACAACTTTTACCCTAAAGGTTATCTTTTAATAAATAATAGATAACTTTATAACGTTTCATTGCGTTCCTAATGTCTTTAGTTGTTAACGAGGTCATTTCCCGTATATATAAGAGTATTAGGTTTTTATTGTATTTCTTACCCGTAGTATCACTATCGAATAAAGTTTCCCAGTTATCTAAGATATAAACTAAAGCGTTCCCAACACGTATCTCATTATCTGATAATACACGTTCCTCTAACTCCTTCTTAATACTAAGTGATACGGACGTTATGAATTTAGTTAACTCTTGGTGGTCGTCCTCAAGATTATATGAGAATTTTTCATCATCCTCAATCTTAGATGACATGTCCTCATAAGATAATAGAGATTTCATCTTCTTATCCTCCTTCATAATCTTACCCAGTAAGTAGTGTTTACACACAGTTCCGTAGTATGAGTATGATTTCTTACCTTTTGATGGTTTGAACTTGTAGAATTTCAACATTAGAAATGATAGTGTATCAGTGTGTAAGTCTTCGAACTCCATAGTCTTTGAATAAAGTTTATATGTTCGAATGATACTTTCTATCATTTTGTTTAATGGTGCTCTTAAGTGGTCTCGGTAGACTTTGTCTCTAGCGAATTCCTCCTGGGTACTACCAGTCCATCTAAGTCTTGGTTTCCCATTTTCATCTAAAACGTTCGGGTCTTCAAATACTGTCCCGAACGTCATAAATTTAACAACCGCTTCTTCTTGTTCTACACCAAAATAAGGTTTCTTCTTGGGTTTTCTCCCCCTCTTTTTTGGTTCAGTAGACATTAAACTTCAGTGGTTTCTTTCATGTATGTTATACCTCGGTCAACCTTAAAATAAGATTCTTTTCTAGCGGTGTTGAACCAAAATCTAGCCTCAACAACGTCCATCTTAGTCTCAGCAACGTGGTAGTACTCATGGAATAGAGAACCTGGTCTCATATTCGTCTTTCTATACCCCAACTTAGGGATTGTCATCATTTTCTTATCGTAATACGACATTCTTAATAAGAATTCATAAACGAATTGTAACTTTAATGTTGGTTTCAGACCACCCACCACTTTAAATGTCTCTGTTTTAATAACAGCTCCCGAAAATTGGAAGTTAGGGAAGTTCAATAAAGAATCATTATCTAAAAACCCTTGTTTATCCGAGAAATCCTTAGCCCATACTGGTTCATTTGTGAAGTGTAAGAATCTACCGTCAGTGTTAACATCTAATACCAAAGGTAAAGACATATCCACATCGTACCACTCTCGATACTTAACAACATTATCGAACCATATTGTGGCGAATTGGTCATCAACCTCTAATACAGTAAAGTATTCAGATTTAACTTCCTCAACACCTAAGTTCACCTGTGAGGCGAAATCGGTTTCACCTTCGTTAACGATAATCCTAAATTTAACCGTATCGGAATTTACTGATTCTTTGATTTTACCTTCAACAACACTCACATCAACAGATGGTGCTAACATTATCAACACTTCTTCAGGAAGGACCTTCTGTGTGGTGATACTGTTTATTGCTGTATTTAAGTAATTAGCTGTGTTAGTGATTTGTTTTCCGTCCTCACCAATTGTGTTAACTGTGTAGTCTAAATTATCTAATGTGATAATAGGTAAGATTACTGTTATGTTACATGTTTCTCCCATTACGATTTTGTTTCTGTATTTGTTTCGTCATTACCGATTTCGATAACCTCACCCTCGAGTGGTGTTGGTAATGCTTTTATTAATTGTTCTTTTCTATCACTGAAGATTTGTTCATAAACCTCTTTCACTTTCTCACCCATCTGTGTCATAGTGTATTGGTCCTTAACCTTGTCCATCTCATTATATAAATCAGCTGGTTCACTATCTTCTAACCACGCTTGTACGTAATTTGAGATTAAGTCAGGGATTTTATTAGTGTCGTGTACCCATAAACCATTTTTATCGGTCATATATTCAGGGACCATATTTGGAACCTTACCGATAACGGGTACGTTAGATTTCATTGCCTCTAATGGGAATGTACCTAAACCAGCTACATCATCAACCCAAACAGCTAAACATGATTCAGCTAAATCCTTAGCGAAAATTTCTCTAGGTAAACCTCTCATGTCACGGAATGTTATCCATTTCAAGTGTGGGTATTTTAAATAGAATGTTTTGAATATTTTAACTAAATCCCTTTGGTCTCTAGTCACAACAGAAACAATAGGTTTTTTATCCTTACTAGTTGGTTTGAAATATTCAGGGATTCCAACTGGAATCACACTAACATCGATTGTGTTAGAGAATAGTTCGTTGATGTATTCTTTTTGTTTCTCAGTGGTTGTGATACACTTATCAACACCATAATCTCTCCAACCTTTACCTGGTGGTAACATTTCAAGAATGTAATCATATGATTGACACATAACTACTTTATACCCAGGTAATTTAGCTAATTGTTCTAACACGTTAGCATAAATCTCAGGGATAATAATGAAATCCTGTGGATTAAGTTTTAATTCGTTAGACTCAGCTGATATGTGTGGGAGTTTAGTGTATTCCTCACCCATCCAGTTCACTGGTGTGTAATCATTCTTCTCATGTAAAATTCTAGCGTTATAACCTAACCCTATTAATATTTTAACATGTTCGTAAATGTTAGCAACACCAGCTACGGGGTTACCCTTAGTGTTCATTACGAAAAAATTAATCCCGAACTCTTTATTGTCGAAACTTTCTACAGCCGCCTTAATAACGTTCCCTGTGTTCTCTGTGTTTTTATCCATTCTTTTTTAATATTTTATTAATTAGTAATGTATTAAATGAAATTCTAAAGGGTATTGACAGTTGGGTTTCTAGTTTAGCGAACCCCATACTTTCATCAATCTCACCATTTTCAGATAATACTGTTTCTATCATAGCTTTTGTTAATTCCCATTTCGTGATATCAACCATTTGGCCATAATCATCTTCAGGTAAAACAACATCCACCACATCATTATCCATAACTTCGTCTGGGTCCGTTGGGTCAGGTTTAGTTTCGAATATGTCAGCAATCTCATCTTTCTTTTTATCAAGTCTAATGAAGTCACCGATTGTATTTAAATCGAAGTAATATGATTCACCGCCGAATTTAAATAAACTTTCTTCTTCTTCTTCCATATATTTATAATTTAGGTTCGTTTCTTCTATTGTACAGTCTCTTTAAGAGTTTCTAATACATTTCCTAATTCTTTAATTGATTCAATCCTCTCATTTAAGTCTAGAAACTTGTTGAATTCCTTATTCACAACAACACAAATCTTATCAGTAGGTTTCGAATTAATAACATCGGGGTGGTCGGTAACCATCATATCCACAAAGTTCCATTGGTCTCTCGAGTCAGTTACGAACCTCACCTCTTGTGACATACATGATGTCTTACTTAAGAAGAAATATGTTGATGGTACACTTAAACCAGTTTCCCTACTCATAATAACAAAGTTATGTTCAGGGTACTCTAATATTAAGTTGTTTAGTGTTTGTACCGCGTTCTTCACCATCTCACTAGCTGAACCAAATATCTCTAATGTACATCGTTCATACATAAATTCATCTAAAGTGATTTTTTCTTCGACAGATTCTAAGTCTAAATCCACAACACTGTCACGACTTTTACTACTAAAAGGGTTAAAGTTCGGGTCGAAGGTTATTTCGGCTTGTTTAGATACCTCTGATGGGAATGTTACCCACTCCTCTAGGTTATAATCTAACACCTTTATACCATCACCACCATCTTCGGGTGGGAAGTATTTTGTGTGAGTATCTTCAATCTGTTTGAAGTAATCCCTTAATACACCGTTTACTGAAATTCCTATTCTCATTTTTTTTTATTTTATCCCTCGATTTCATCAAACGTACTTTCTATTATTCTAATAATAGGGTTTCTAACAACATCGTTAGGGTCTCTAAGTTCAATACAACCAAAACCAGACTTATTTCTGAATCTATCTAATATTGTCTCTAATGAACTATTGTTTTTATTTTTAATATCTTTTTGTTTTACATCACCAAGGATAATTAACTTAGAATTGTCACCAATCCTAGTCATAAGAGTCCTCATGTTCTCTCTACTGATGTTTTGTGCCTCATCCACAATGATTACCGTATTATCAATACTACGTCCTCTAATGAAGGCTAATGGTTGTACCTTAATGATACCTAACTCCCTTAGTTTCTTAGTTAACGATTCACCGATAATTTTCTCGAAGTTATCGATGAATGAAATCATATAAGGTTCTAATTTACCGTGTAAATCACCTGGTAGAAAACCTAACTCCTCACCTGGTAACTGTGTTACCGACTTAACTAATAAAATTTTCTTATATTTAGGTCTCGACTTAACTAATTTAAGTGCCTCAGCACACGCAAGGAAAGTTTTACCAGTCCCAGGTAAACCCGAGACTATTGTAACCTCATTCTCCTTAATGGACTTAACCAACTTCTTTTGGTTCTCATTCCTACACTTTGTACTAACATTCATCGTTAATAGGAATTTATCCTCCTCCTGATTTTTACTATATACAAATTTTTCTACTTCTTGGATTTCCTCTTCTGAGACTTTACCCCTTTTTCTGTTACTTCTTCCCATAATTATTTAATTTTTCTATATTAGTTTGACCGACATTGTTGTAGTGATTTAACCAATGTTCAACCATCTCATCAATCATCGTCTCGAATGTGTATTCGTGACTCCAACCCAATTCTTCTTGTATCTTACTACAGTCACCCTTTAAGTCTTTTAACTCCTCAGGTCTAAAGAACTTCTCATCAACGGTAACATACTTGTTCCAATCTAAATCTAATTTACCGAAAGTGTATGACACTAAGTCCTCAACTGAGTGTGACACACCTGTTGAACACACAAAATCATCAGCTTTATCATGTTGTAGTATCATCCACATAGCTTTAACGTAATCCTTAGCGTGACCCCAATCTCTAGTGGCGTCAAGATTACCTAAACTTAACTCCGTCTTAAGACCTAACTTAATTTCCACAGCTGTTTTAACCACCTTATTGGTTACGAAATTGATTCCCCGTCTTGGTGACTCATGATTAAATAATATCCCATTAGAGACAAACATATCATATGAGTTACGGTAGTTCCTTGTAATGTTATAACCATATGTTTTAGCACAACCATATGGTGATACAGGATTCATTGGTGTTGATTCTCTTTGATACCCATCTGTATCGATATTATTACCGAACATTTCTGACGAACTAGCTTGATACATTTTGATGTATGGGTTCACACATTTAATGGCTTCTAACATATTCAAAACACTAGTACCCGTTGCGTCAGCTGTATATAATGGTTGGTCGAAACTTATTCTAACGTGTGATTGTGCCCCTAGATTGTATATTTCATCAGGTTGTGATTTTTGAATCACACGTATGATTGACGATAAATCTGTTAGGTCACAGTACTCTAGATTTAATCTACCCATTATATGGTCAATCCTCGTTGTTTGGTTTTCTGATACTGAGTTACGTTTAATCGTACCCCATACCTCATAACCTTTTTCTAATAAAAACTCAGCTAAATACGAACCATCTTGTCCGTTAATACCCGTGATTAAAACTTTCTTCATATACTTTTACCTGATTTTATAAAAATAATTCTTTATATTTCTCTTTATTGTTGACAATGTATTCTGGTAACCCACTATTATCCACAAATGACCCACTAGACCTCTTCCTCATATATTCAATATCATAAACATAATGTTTAAAATCCCTAACCTTCTTCTCAATCCCACCTAAAGCGTTAAAATGCCACCCACCATCCTCCATGAATATATACTTACTATTCATCTTCCTTTGGGTTCTTAAGTGATTTAAACAACTATTCTTTATATTCTCATACCTAGTGATTATGGGTCCAGTGAACTGAGTCCAGTCTTCATTAGTTCTACTATTTAGGTAATTTATGTAACATCTATTAATTTTAGGTTTATACACACCACCACCAACTATATTGTAAACTAAGTTGTAATTCCATACCTCATCAACATCAGACACATAACAAATATCGTCATCATCCAAACCAACCAACGCCTTCTTAATTAACTCTTTTTGGTAGAACTCCTTCAACCAACATAAATTTTCTCTAGTAACGTTATCACTATTAGTGGCCATATGTAGTGTCTCTAAATCACATTCAGTGTCATCAAAATCACTAGGTGTATCATCAACAACGTAATGAATTATTTTACTCTTAAATTCACTAAATCGTTCTTTATTCAATGAGTAATGTAGTGGTTTTGGGACCCCACTGAAGGTTTCCGTTGATTCGATGATAACGAAATAATCAACATGTTCATTTAACACATTAAGTCTAATCTCCAACATGTCTAACTCGTTATTAAATGTAAAAATATCGTATTTCTTCATAGTGTACTTTTATTTAGCATAATTAGGGTCCCTACCCCACTTAGATGTGAAATCTTGGTCTAGTGTTTTTA
>Ga0307992_1001060_pt1 | contig 16564 bp, 16 predicted proteins | sample EllFjometagen133_FD_203162 | JGI IMG/M metagenome (GOLD analysis project Ga0307992, IMG submission 203162) | Marine microbial communities from Ellis Fjord, Antarctic Ocean - #133 | ecosystem: Environmental > Aquatic > Marine > Unclassified | place: Southern Ocean | collected 2014-10-08
AGTACAGTTCAAAACATAAGTAGCATCATTACGTCTTCTTGATTCGTCATTAGCACCCCTGGCTTCAAAAAGCACGTCAATTTTATTCAATCGATCAGCCGTTTTTCGCCAATTTTCTTGAGGACTCAAAGAAGGCATGAAAACTTGTTGACCATCAATCGCATCCATTTCCTCTCGAATAATGTCTTCGATTTTATCCAACACTCGCCATCCCAAAGGCAACATCGTATAAACTCCGGCCATCACCTTATCAATAAAACCCGCTCTAATTAGATATTTAGCACTAATACTTTTCTCGTCTTTAGGATCTTCCTTGAGAGAACCAGGAAATAATTTTGACTGCAACATAAAAATGAATTTACTACTTAGTAATTTTGAGTAATCGTTATTTTAAGTAATTCTAACGCAAATTAGCGCTAATGTCAAAAACATTATAATTATTAATTAGTCATCAGTAATCGGTCATCAGCGCCCAGTATACAGTATTGAGTATTAAGTATTTGGTATCTCGTTTTTCAAACGAGTCTACCGAAAAAGTAAATTAATATTTAGTATTTAGTATTGAGTATTTGTTATTTGATATTTGGTATTTGATAATTCAAAACCCAACTTTAAGTGACGGCCATCACTTAAAGTTGAAAGCTTCCATAGAAGCGTCTATGAGATTATTTTGAAAAACAAAAAAACCACTCAATAAAAGTGGCCTCTACTTAATTTTTAACTTGTTTCTAATATTTTAAAATATAAATTATAAATATTCTCCCTCCTTTGTCATTCCCGCTTCTAACTACTCAAAAATAAACTTCCGAAAATTACCCCCTTTTTTTGTCATTCCCGCGGAGGCGGGAATCCAGAAACTTTAAAATTAAAACATTAGAAATTCATTCGAAATTTAAAATTCAAAATTTACAATGCCCTTTGGGTGCAAAATTGTTTAAAACTACTATGAAACTTCAATAAAATCTTATTAAGATCTCAATGGTAGGGAGTTCGAATAATATTTATCCAAACCCCACAAAAAATTTATTCAATTAACAGATTTTTATTATAGGCAAATCTGTTTTCGCCTTTTATTCTCTAGAAAACATCATCTCCGTAATCCTCCCGAAGTTCTTCGACTCGTCCGACAGGACTGAATCTTTTTGAAAAAGTCCTCCTTTCTTTATCGTAACGATCCGTTACGACAAAGTTTAATTTTGGGTCTTCCTCGTCTCGGTACTCCTGAGACGGAATGAGATTGAGAGCGCTAAGCACTCTCTCTGCATAACTCCTGCCATAATAGCAGGAGGGTATCCAGATTTTGCCCTTTACCCCAGGGACAAAGAGGAACCCATCGGAATCAGTGTCGCACTCACCAACCTCTATTTTTTTTAGTCTAAGTTCTCCGATGGGGGAACTTAAAAAAATGACTTCTTCCTTGCCGTTTTTTTCTCTTCTCTCAAATTTGATCATTTTTTCTCCTTCTCTTTTTCCAACTGCCCAGTTTGTTTTAGTATTAACAGCGTTAACTGCTAACCTAAAACCTCATTGACTTTTACTTGGTGCGGGTAAATTCACGCATTTATCCAGGTATTTTCTTTGTTGAAAAAAGAAAATTAAAATTATTGACATTGTTGTCTTTTAATCAACCATTTGATGCTGATTAACTAAAAGACAACAACATCTCAAACTTAAAAAAATAAAATGAAAATTAGATTTAAAAGAACTGACTCCTATTTCATTTGAAGTTTAATCATAGCATAGTTTTATGTTTTTGTCAATAGAATCCCTTGACAATCTTTGACAAATGGCAGGGGAAAGGCTATTCTTATATCTATATTAAACGTCCCATTAGGTTTCATCGCTCATCTGTATTTACAGAGAGACTAATGAAATCGCCTTCCACTTGAGTGGTTTTGCGCTTGCAAATCCTTGGGTGGTATTCATTTTGGAATTATGTATAAATGTTTTTAAGTGTTATAATATAATTAATTAAATTGAATCGTTATGATTTATGAAATCAATTTTCTAGTTTTACAGTCTAAGACGGCTGAATTAGAAAAAATCCGAAAAGAGTCAAAAGAGTTTATTGAAACTTTTGGAGCAAAAGTTATTGAGGAAAAAGAATATTTAAAAAGAAAATTGGCTTATGAAATCCAACACGAAAATTATGGCTTCTTTACAGTACTCAGATTTGAATTCAAAAAAGCTAAAAATCTAGATGAGCTAAAAATCAAACTCAACCAAAGAGCTGACATCGCTCGTTATATCATTGTTCAAGCTGACAAACTTCCTTCTCTAAAAGAGCAAGACGTTAAAGAACAAGAAAAAGTTCAAGGCGACAAAAAATCAATCAAATCTGAAGATGTTGAAAAGATTTTAACTGAACAAAAAAAGGCTGATAAAGAGAAAGCCGAAACCGAAAAAAAGAAAATTGTTGATAAAAAAGAAGAAAAACCAGCCAAGGTTGAAAAGAAAGAAGAATCTATTGAAGAAATTAAAGAAGAAAAAGAAGTAGAGATTAAAGAAGAGGGAAAAGAAGAAACGAAAGAAAAGGTTGAGAAAAAAGTCGCTAAGAAAAAACCAGCCAAAAAGGCTAAGGTTGAAAAAGAAGAAAAACCAGCCAAAAAAATTAAAGAAGAAAAACCGACTGAAGAGATTAAAGAAGAGGAAAAGTCTGATGCTGAAACCAAAAAAGAAGAAGTTTCTTTAGACGAACTAGACAAAAAGTTAGATGAAATCTTAAACAGCTAGATAAAATTTTAAAAAATAAAACAAAGCTATGGATTTGAACAAAGCTATGATTATTGGTCGTTTGACTAATGACCCTCAAATGAGATCAACTCAAACCGGTCAAAATGTCACATCTTTCAGTATTGCCACTAATCGAAAGTGGAATAACAAAGCTACTGGTCAGCAACAAGAAGATGTTCAGTTTCACAACATTGTCGCCTGGGGAAAAGTCGCTGAAATTTGTTCTCAGTATCTAAAGAAAGGTTCCAAAATTTATGTTGAAGGACGACTTCAAACTCAATCTTGGGACGATGCCAAAACTGGAGAAAAAAAATATCGAACTGAAATCAATCTTGAAAATATGATTATGCTTGACTCTAAAGGACAAGCTATAGGTGGAAATAGTAATAGTAATAATAATTTCCAACAACCAGCTACTCCCCAAAATAATCAAGCTCCTCAGCAACCGCAACAAAATATTAATGTTCCGGCTGCAGAAGAAATTCCAACTATTAATGTGGATGAGGATAAGGATGACATTAAGATCGAAGACATCCCGTTTTAGTCAAAACTTTTATTTTTGAGACACTTCTTCGTTGAAACCTGCGCGACTCGTTCCATGTATCATTCAATACATTTCACTCTGTTGCTCGATTTCGCCTCGAATTGTCATCAAAACTAAAAATTCCAATGTTCAACTATATTGCTTATTAAAAATAATTTTAAAAATTTATTTTAAAATTATTTAATTTAATTTATTATTTATTACCTATATGAAAACAATGAAAACTGATAGTCAAAAAGTTTGTTATTTCTGTTCAAATGACATTAAAACTATTGATTATAAAAATGTAATTTTACTACGAAAATATATCAACACCGTTGGTAAAATTGCTCCCCGAAAAAAATCTGGAAATTGCTCTAAACATCAAAGAATGGTATCTCAAGCCATTAAAAGAGCCCGAATTATTGGACTCCTACCATTCGTCGCCAAGTAAAAATTACTTGTTTGGCTCACTTTTTCGTTTGGAACTAATCTCAAATACCCTTTCTATTGCAATTTTTCATTTTTAGTTAAATTTTCCAAAAATTTTATCACATTGACTATAGTCAGTGCTTCAAAAATTATTTGAAAAATTTATTCTAAAAATGATAAATTTCATAACAAAATTGTATTTAAGATTAATTCCTATCTCCGCTTTTCGTTCGACGTATCGACTCAATACGTCTCACTCAATGCTCGATTTTGCCTCAAATTGAGCTCAAACACCTAATTTTTAAAGATTTTAATTTATTTTAATGTTTTAGCCACGCAAATGATTGGTATTACGGGGATTAAGAAAGGTTCCAAGATTGTTTACCAAAACGAACCTTTCGAAGTAATTTACGAGCAACATTCCAAAACCGGACGAGCCGGCGCAGTTTTGAGGACCAAACTTAAAAATCTAATAACAGGTGCAGTAATTAACAAAACTTTTCAAGGATCAGACAAAATTGAACCGCTAGAAATAGAAAATCGCAAAGCTCAATTTCTTTATAGCGAAAAAAAGATTTATTATTTTATGGATAGCGAAAACTACGAACAATTTGAATTAAGCGAAGAAGTTCTCAGTGATTCCATCGAATTCCTCAAAGACGGCTCAGACGTGGATGTTTTCTACTTCAAAGACCAACCCATTAATATCAACTTGCCCATTAAAATGGCCTTCGAAGTCATAGAGTCTCCACCAGGAGTCAAAGGAAACACTGCTGACGGAGGAAGTAAACAAGTGACAATTGAGACTGGAACTAAAATAAATACCCCCTTATTCATCAAAACTGGAGATATTATCCAGGTCAACACTGAAACCAAAGAATACGCTGGAAAATTCAATGGCTAATTTTCAAATTATCCTAAGACAATAAAACCGCTTTTATACCATTTTTAATCAACCAATACTCATTAAGTTACAGAAAATTTTAGACGAAACGAAGAAAAAAATCTTGAATTAGTATCTGTAGATACATTTAATATTTTTTTCAAAGTTGTCCGCCTCGGCAAGCGACGCGAGACGGGTAGTCCAAATTTTCAAAACTTGGATGAGTAGTGGTTGATTGAAGATGGTATTCAGAACGGTTTTTTTAGTTTATTTTTAATGAAACTTCCATCTCCCCAAAAAATCTAATCAATCAATTTGATTCCAGCCATCATCGCTTGAACCCCGAACGAATCTTCTCCATCTCGTCGATAGGACCACAATTCTGACTGACAAAAAGTACAACGCTTATCAATTTCAATATTTTCAATTTCGATCCCATTAGAGATAAGTTTCGCTCTGACAATTCCCTTTAAATCTAAATATTTTTTATTATTTTTTTCTCTACTAAATTTTTCATAACCCTTAAAATTTTCCAGTAAATCATTCTCAACTTCAAAATGACAACTTTGGATTCCTGGTCCAATTCCAACTAAAACATTTTTCAAATCGCTTCCAAAGTTTTTCTCCATTTTCTGGGAAGCTTTTTCAATAATTCCGCCAGCCACGCCCCTCCAACCACAATGCAAAACCCCCACCACTTTCTGAACTGGGTCAAACACGAAAATTGGCAAACAATCAGCCACCGTCACACTCAAAATAATTTCAAAGTTATTAGTTAAAAGTCCATCAGTATAATCAACAAATTTTTTTTGATTATCAATAATAATTTGAATATTATTACCGTGCTCAAGTTTAGCGGAAACTAATTTTTCATAATTTAAATTATTTTTATCAAAATATTTTTTTCGATTTTCTTCAAAATTAGGCGCCAATAATTTCAAATTGCCAGCTTTTTTTTCTGACATAAAAACCTGAACGCCTGGAACGTCCTTAAAAATTTCTAACATAATTTATATAAATTAATATTTTCTTTTACGATTAGTATAAAAAGTATGAAGAAGTTTTTCTGATAAATGACTGCCAGGTTCTTTCAAAAAATCATCATACAATTTTTGAACCTCTGGATTTTCATGAGATTTTCTGATTGGCGAATTTTTATCTCGATCATAAATTGCTTTTCGCCTTTGAGTTCTAATTTTTTCATTAACCGGATAAGGCTGACCACCACCACCCAAACAACCACTCGGACAGGCCATAATTTCCACAAAATCATAATGACATTCTCCCGCCAAAACCGCTTCCACGATTTTCTTAGCATACCGAATTTCATGAGCTACTGCTACTTTTATTTTAACTTCTTGAGCCAAACACCTGGACTTAGGAATTGTAATTTCACTTTCTCGAATACCTTTATTTCCTCGAATTTGCTTAAAATCCAAAATCCCTAATTCCTCACAAGTTATTTGCTCATAAGCCGTTCTTAGTGCCGCTTCCATCACCCCTCCGGTTGAACCAAAAATCACTCCTGCCCCGGAAGACATTCCCAAAGTTTTATTAAATTTTCCATCTTTCAAGTTAACGAAATCAATTCCTTTCTGCTTGACCATTCGGATAAACTCATTGGCAGTAATAACAAAATCAGTATCTAAATTTTGACCGTTACCAAGCTCACCTCTTTGAGCTTCATATTTTTTTGCGGTGCAAGGCATCACTGAAATATTAACAATATTTTCTGGTAAAATTTTCTTTTTATTAGCAAAATAGGTTTTAATTATCGAACTCAACATTCCCTGAGGAGAACGACAACTTGATAAATTTGGAATTAATTCTGGATAATATTTTTCAACATACAACACCCAAGAGGAGCAACAACTAGTAAATATTGGAAAACTAACTTTTTTTCCCGCTAATTTTTCTCTAATTTTATTCGTTAGTTCATTAGCTTCTTCCACAATAGTCAAATCCGCCGCAAAGGTTGTATCAAAAACCAAATCCGCTCCCAACTTTCTTAAAGCCGTTATTATCTTCCCTTCCACCAAAGTTCCTGGCTCCAAACCGAAAGCTTCTCCAATAGTAAAACGAACTGAAGGGGCAATCTGAAAAATTTTGATTTTTTGGCTATCCAACAAAATTTGATTTAACTCTTCAACGTTATCTTTTTCCGTAATAGCCGCCGTTGGACAATGCACCACACATTGACCACAATAAATACAATCCAAAGGAATTTCGCCTGGTGTCCCCACATTAGTTTTGATATTTCGATAATTAGTCCCATACGAATCAATAGTTTGAATTAATTGGCAAGCCTTTATACAACGCCCACACTCAATGCAATATTGATTATCCCGATAAATAGAGGGATTTTTATCATCAACCACTCGATTTTTTAAACTATTTTTAAGAAGTTTTAATTGCTCTTCTTTGGAAAAATCTTTATTATTTGGAATAAAATCATCCACATCAATTCCCAATTTCATTGCCAAAGATTGCAATTCACAATTGCCATTAGAAACGCAAGAACCACACTTTCCGGCATGATCCGCCCAAAGTAATTCCAAATTATAGCGCCGAGCTCTTTCAATATCAAAATCTTCCGTAATAACTTCCAACCCAGCTTCAACTTTAGTTTGACAAGATGTGACCAGTCCCCGATGTTTATTGGTTTTAACTAAACACATTCGACAAACTCCCTCTGACACTCCCAGATCATCGTGCTGACACAAAGTCGGAATAAAAATTTTATTCTCCCGACAAACATCTAAAATTGTTTGATCCTTTTTCGCTTGATAAGTTTTACTATCTATTTTTATTTCCATTCGATTTTTTCGTCCCTGTGAAAACAGGGCTCCAGTTAAATATTATACAAATCTTCCCACTTTGGATTAAATTCTTCAATAATTCTTAATTTCCATTTTCTTTTCCATCCTTTCATTCGATTTTGTATGATTATAGAATTTTAAAATATGAGCGTAATTCAAGGAAAAGCCGAGCAACGCAACGGAGCATATTGAATGATATGTGAAGTGAGTAGCGGAGGCTTTGACAAAGAAGTGCGCCAGATTTTATAATTCCTTCAGCATCTTGTATTTAATAACATCCTTCAACGCTACCACCGAAAATTTTCCCAACGGACAAAAAGTAGTATTGTCTAAAACCCAAATCAATTTATATAAATCTTGACGATCATTTTGATCAAAATCACCACTATCCAACCTTTCTAAAATACTCTTCAACCTAAAAGTTCCCTCTCGACAAGGCACGCATTTTCCACAAGATTCCCGTTGAAAAAAATTAATCCAGCTCAACAAAATTTTCTTCAAATTTTCAACATTTGAAGCCACTAAAATCGAGCCAGAACCAATCGGAATTTCCGCATTCTTAGAATAGCTGGGAATTTCAGTTAATAAAAATTTTGGAACAATTCGACCTGAGCTTCCGCCAACTTGAACAAATTGTAATTCAAAACCATTCTTAATTCCTCCGACAATTTCAATTATCTGTTCGACTGCTTTATCCATGGTCAATTCATATAATCCCGGTCGATTAATCGCACCATCAATAGAAAAAAGTTTTGTCCCCGGTGAATCAGGTTTGCCAATCCGAGAAAAAGCCAGTCCTCCGTTTTCAATAATCCAAGCCACATTTGCCAAAGTTTCAGCATTATTTACAACCGTTGGTTTTCCAAATAATCCGCAATCGCTGGGATAAGGAGGTTTCAATCTCGGCTCTCCACGTTTACCTTCTAGTGAATTTATCAAAGCCGATTCTTCCCCACAAATATAGGCTCCGGCTCCATAAAAAATTTCCAGCTCTAAATTAAAATCAGAATCTAAAATATTTTTTCCCAATAAATTATTTTGATAACAGTTCTCAATGGCTTGCTCAATTTTTTGACCGGCTTCTTCAAAAGTTCCGTTAAGATAAAGAAAGGCTTTACTAGCACCCACTGTATAAGCTCCAATAATCATTCCTTCTAAAATTTGATGAGGATTATTTTCGGCTAAACTTTTGTCTTTAAAATTGCCCGGTTCCGATTCATCTAAATTGCAAATAAAATATTTCTGTTTTTCTTTTTTACTAGCGACTGCTTCCCATTTTAAACCAATTGGAAAACCAGCCCCACCTCGTCCTTGCAAATTGGATACTTTAAATTCTTCAATCACCTCGCTTGGTTTTATCTTACCTAAAACCTTTTTTAAAGATTTATAACCTCCCACCTCAAAATAATCTTGAATATTCAAGCTTCTTCCTGCAATCCAATTTTTAGTTAAAATTTTCATTTTATATTATTTTCAATTAACCAATTCTCATTAAGTTGCAGAAAATTTTAGACGAGACGAAGAAAAAAATTTTAAATTAGTATCCATAGATACATTTAATATTTTTTTCAAAGTCGTCCGCCTCGACAAGCGACGCGAGACGGGTAGTTCAAATTTTCAAAACTTGGGTGGGAAGTGGTTAATTGGAAATGGTATTAACATCCTAAATGATCTTGAATTATTCCGATTATTTTATCAGTTGTCATTCTTGTGTGAATAATTCCGTTGACCTTAATTACTGGCCCCTCTAAACATCGACCAACACAACTCATTTTTTTAAGATCAATTTGATGATTAAAATAATCAGTTTTAATCGTAAAAAAACGTTCAACATCTTCAATGATTCTATCGGTATTTTTCGTTTGGCAATTAGCTCCATCACAAATTTCCACTGTTAATAGAGCTGGTTTTTCCATATTAATCTCATCATAAAAACTAGCCGTACTGAAAACTTGGGCTTCACTAATATCAAAATACCTAGCAATTTTTCCAATCGCTTCTTCGGAAACCCAGCTTAAATTTTTATTAATAGCCTTAATAACCGGCAAGATATTTTTCTTTTTCGGTTCATAATCAAGCAAAATTTTTTGTATTGTCATTTATTTCTATTTTAATTTCAGCAACTGCTACAATAAAATAATACCTCATTATCAAAAATATTTCAACGATTGAATTTTATTTCAAAAAATAAAACCCCGGACTAGAAAAATTCTCAAATCAATGCTAATATAAATTAACAAAAAACTGATTTTAATAAATATTGTGAAAAATAAAATGAAAAATAAAATAATTGCTATTATTAAAACTCAATTCTGGATTGGCTACAAAACTTCTGAATTAGCATGGACAATCGCCTTAACTATCGCCATCGTGATTGCTCCCGCCATTTTGGCCCATACTTCCGCTAACCAAATAATCACTGGTTCAATTGTTAATGCACTTCTATTTTTAGCCGCTTATCGATTACCAATCGTTAATACTTTTTTAATTGCCGTTCTCCCGTCTTCAGTCGCTCTACTACGGGGTTTACTTCCAGCGCCGATGGTAATGTTAATTCCTTATATTATTATTTCTAATGTCGTTCTGTTATCCTCTTTCTCAATTCTCAAAAAAACACCATTAATTGGTGTTTTAACGGCTAGCTTTTTAAAATTTACATTTCTTTATACAATCGTTTATTTTGTAGCCGGAAAGCTCAACGCTAATCTAATAGCAATGTTTCAATGGCCTCAGCTAATAACCGCTTTAATCGGGGGCCTTACTTTCCTGACTTTACTAAAAATATTCAAAACTAACGATTAGCTCTCATTTCTGAAATAATTTCTCCCAATTGTTCTTCAGTTCGCTTCAAATCACTTTCCAATTCATATCGCTCTTTTTCAATTTTTTGCGCTTCTAATTCCAATTGTTTTTCTTCAAGTTTCAATCGATTCTCTTCTTTTTTTAATCGACGTTGCTCCACTTCTATTTTTTCCTCTTCTTTTTTTAAGTCTTTCAATTGATTTTTTTTAATTGAAAGCTCCGATTCAAATCGTCTTTTTCTATTCCTGTTTTCTACCTCATCATTATCCGTTCTCATTTTATTATTTTTATTTTTTTAATTTCATAAAACTTCCTTAATTATTCCACCCCCTAGAACTTCCTCGCCATCATAGACTACCAATGATTGACCTTTAGCCACTGCCCATTGTGGTTCCGACAAAACAGCCCTCCAGTTGTTTTCCTCTTTAATAACTACTCCAGTAGTCAACTGAGCGCGATATCTCGATTTGAATGAATAATTTTTATTTTCCACTGGCAATCGACCAATCCAATTGACATCTTCAATCAGAATTTCTCTGTTCAACAAAGCTGAATGTTTTTTATTTTTACTAACCGATAGGACATTTCGCTCTGAATCTTTTCCAGTAACATAAAACGGTCCACTACTCAAATCCAAACCTTTTCTTTGCCCTTGAGTGTAATAGACCAGACCTTGATGTTGACCCAAAACAGTGCCCTCTTCATCCTCAATCTTTCCAGTTTTATTTTCTTCCAAATTTTCTTTCAAAAAATCTTGCACCTTTTCTTTTTTATTCAAGAAACAAACGTCTTGAGATTCTTTGATTTCATAAACCCAACCATTTTTCAAAGCTTCTTTTTTAACATCTTCTTTCTGCCGACCGCCTAACGGAAAAATTATTCGAGCTAATTCTTTCTGCGTTAAACGATACAAGAAATAGGACTGATCTTTTTTTTCATCTTTACCTTTTAGCAATTTAAAAAATTTACCCTCTTTCTTAATTTGAGCATAATGTCCGGTGGCAATTTTATCTATTCTCAACTCGTCCGCCATTTCCAAAAGAAATTTAAATTTAATTTCAAAATTGCATTTCACACAAGGATTTGGAGTCCGATTACTTTTATACTCATTTAAAAAATCGCCAATAATACAATTTGAGAAAATTTTCGAAACATCTTTTACTATTAATTTTACCGCTAATTTATCCGCTAGGTGCCGAACCTCTTCAATTTTTTCCCCAGCAAACATCTTCAAAAAAACCGCTATTGGCTGATAACCCTGCTCTTGCAAAATTTTTATCGTCATCATCGAATCCACTCCCCCTGAAAATCCAACCACAATTTTTTTGTTGTTTTCCATTATTTCAAAAATTATACTTTTAACCTAATTAATTATACCATTTCTAACTAACCAATACTCATTAAGTTGCAGAAAATTTTAGACGAAACGAAGAAAAAAATCTTGAATTAGTATCTAAAGGCTGTTTCTAATTAAGCTTTTTAAACGAAATTTATTATTTTTGAGATAAATTATTTTAAAATTTTTGAAGCTTTAGCTTCAGCTAAGGCAATAAAATTTTAAAAAAATTTAACCAAAAATAGAAAACTGTCCGCCTCGGCAAGCCTCAGCGAGACGGGCAGTAAAAAGGGTTATTGGGAACAGCCGCCAGATACATTTAATATTTTTTTCAAAGTTGCCTGCCTCGGCGAGTAACACGAGACGGGTCAGCCTCGGCAAGCCTCAGCGAGACGGGTTTACCCTGTTAAATTACGTAGTATTATTTATACAGGGTAGTCCAAATTTTCAAAACTTGGGTGAGTAGTGATTAGTTAGAAATGATATTATACTGGAATTCTAATTTTTATTCCAGCAGGCAATGATTTATCGGCATTAAGAATCGAATAATTTAATTTTTGAAGCGTTTCAATTTTTATTTTATTTTCTATGGCAACTTGTTTCAATGAAGGTCCGTTCTCCAAAGGTAATTCTATTTTTAATTTTTGGTTTAGTCTAATTTTCCGAGGGTCAGAAATTCCATTTTGTCTTTGAATTAAAGCTTGGATTTTAAAAACCGATAAATTAAAACTTCTATCTTTGTTTTTAGCTAAGATTTTTATTTTTCTAGCTATTAAAAAAAGATTTTCCCCTTTCTTAATAACATAAGAAAAATCAGTCGTTTTAACTTTTGGAATTTTTTTCCAATTAAATTTCAATGATTCAGCCAAAAATTCTTCTTTTAATTTTTCTTTTTCAATAACATCCAAAATCGCATAAAATTTTTCAGGATAATTTAAATTCTCCAATGAATTCTCTAGAAAGTTTATTTTTCGCGAAACAATGGCAGGAATTTTCAAAATTTGACCAGCGTTTATAGCATTACTTTTCAAATCATTAACTTTCTTCAAGGCTGAAACTGACATTTTCCATTTTTTTGAAATCACCGTTAAATTCTGTCCGCTCTCAACTTTATATTCAAAAAAATCTTTTTTCATAAATTCATTAATGCGACCTTCTCGCCAAGTCAAATAGTCTTCATAATTTCGATCTTCTTTTTTAGAACGAAATTTTGCGTACTTGTTGGTATAGCCACCATTGTAATCTGCCAAAGCCAACCTCCAATCATTATTAAATTCTTTATAACTATACCTTAGATGCTCAGCACAAGCTCGAGCGCTCATAATTGGATCAAGTCTTTCATCAATTCCGTCTTCAATCAATAAGCCATAATTTTTAGCAGTTCCCTTTGTGAATTGAAAAGGACCCTTAGCATAAGCGCCAGAAACATCATATATTTTAAAATGTGATTCTGGAATTGCTAAATAAGCAAAATCACCAGCAAGCCCAATTTTCACAAATTCCTTTTTCATATCAGCAATCCAAGGTTTCATTTTTTCTAAAGTTTCTAATAATCCTAAATGATTCTCTCCACTCCATTCATCTTCCTTCGGACAATTCCCTGGTTTCTCTGAATAACTTTTTAACCATTTTTCATAAATTGCTTTTTTAGTGGCAACGTCTAATTCGACTTTATCTCCTGTTAATAATTGTTCTTCCACCGTATTCCTAACAACCTGTATATTATCCTCTTTTATTTTTAACTGTTCTTTATCCAAAGAATCATTTTGATTTTTTGAATCTTGATTCGATTCAATTCCTTTTTCAAAATTTTCACCTTCAGCAAAAAAATCCTGACTTAACTCTAAAAGTTTTTTACCGCTCAAAAATGTTCCAGCCAAAAAAGCTGAGCATTTCATAAACTTCCTACGACCCTCACTTTCAATGCCTTCTTCGCTTTTTCTCCTATTTGGCCTTGGATTTTGATTTGCCAATGAATTTATTCCACTAAAATTTTCCATCATTTTTTAAAAAAATTACATTCATTATAAAAAATATAACCGCTCTTTTCGCATCTTTCTTTACCTTTTTTTATTTTTATTCAAACAAGAATAATCCACTTTCCCTTTTCATATCTAGCGATAATTTCTCCTCCAATTGGTATACCATCCAAATCATAAAAAGTGGCACTAATGTTGGATGTCAAACTTTGCATTTTGTCTGAATGCCTTCCTTCTCGCATATATTCATATTCAATTTTTTCGTCTGCTCTTGAAACAATAACTTCACGAAGATAAGGCCCTTTTTCATCATCCAATTCTCGACCAATTTCAAATTTTTGTCCTCCAATCAATTCTCTGAAAAAAGCTTTCAAATTTTCCGAACTCGGAAAAGAATCTTTTTCCTTCTCAAATCCCCCCCCGGAAATTTTTCACTCATATTTTTATTTTATTTAATTAATTCTTCAAAGCTTTTTGGGCCGCTATAATCAACGGATAAACAGTTGGAGCTGGAGTTAATAATGGATGAGTCGCCACTTGCATTCTAGCCAAATCAAAAGCGGTCACTTTTTTTTGAATACCCAGCGCCAAAACATTTATCATCTCGCCAACTTCTTCCGGCCCCATCAGTTGGGCTCCGACCAATAATTTATCTGACTTTCGAAACAATAATTTAACTTTAATCGGACTCGTTTCTGGCAAGGCCGCCGGATGATGACAAGCCGATTCAAACTCACCCACACTGATATCAGAATCAGTGGAATCAAATTCCTCTTTTTCAAGTCCATAATTTAAAATTGCGTTTTCAGTCAGACCCGTAACGGCATAAGCAATGTCATTAACCATAGTGGAAAAAGAAGCTAGGGTTCCAATATTTTCAATTAAATTAGTTTCTTTAAAAACATTATTTCCAGCGATTCTAGCTTCATAACAAGCCGTTGAAGCCAATAAAGCTGGAATAGAAGCTTTACTTATCAAACATTTTTTTTCGGCACAATCGCCAATCGCATAAATATCCTTGAGATTAGTTTGCATAAAATTATCAACTTTTATTGAGCCATTTTCGGCAATTTCGATCGAAGAATCCTCCACTAATTTAATATTTGGTCTTGCCCCAACCGCAATAATTACCATACCAGTTGAGATACCGTCTTCTTCCTTCAATATTAGTTCAAACAATTCTCCCTTCTTTTCTATCTTTATAATTTCAGTATTTAATTTTATTTCAACTCCAACTTTTTTCAAACTTTCTTCCAAATTATTTGAAAAACTTTTATCCATCGTAGTTCCCAAACAGTTCCCTAATCTTTCAACTAAAATAATCTCCTTGTCCTTAAAACTACTAAATTCTTCCGCAAACTCCACTCCAATATACCCGCCTCCAACAATTACTACTCTTTTTGATTTTTGAGCAAATTCTTTCATCTTTTTAAGATACTCCAGATTTTTATTCACGAACCAAATTCCCTCTTGTTTTATACCCTCAATCGAAGGAATAACTGGTTTGGAACCAATAGCTAAGATTAATTTTTCAAAAATAATTTCTTCTTTATTTTCTATTTTTGCTATTTTTCCCTCAAAATCAATCTTTTCAATCTTTTCAACTAAAATTTCAATTTCGTTTTCAACCAAACTTTTATCGGGCAGAATATCTTGCTCAACATTTTTTAGCCGATTAAAGACATAAGGTATCCCGCAAGGAATTATACTTTGTTTCTCCTTCCGAACCAGTAAAACTTTCTTTTCTGGATTATTTTTCTTAGCCGTCACGGCCGCAATCAAACCAGCAGGTCCTCCTCCGATCACCAATAAATCTACTTTTTTCATTTTTATTATTTTTTAAATTTAAATTACTACATAAACTTACACCGTCTTTAATTTAATACAACACAATCTTAAGTAAAATTTAAAATTTTATTTATTTCTTAATATTTCCCAAAAAAACAAAATTATTTTCCAACTAACAAAAATTATCAACAAAAACAGGCTAATTTTAAAACCATAAAAAAAGATCGGATTCCCTTTTTTTATAATTTCCAAATCCTCTACAAAAACAACCTCACAAGCGCCAGCTCCATTATCTCCTAATTTTATACTGCTATTCCAATTGCCAATCTGAGCTTCATATTTTCCTAATTTACCATCAGTATTTTCGACTGCTACATTTACCAATTTCCCTTTTATTCTTATTTGATCACCCTCAACAATTGAAAGCGCTTTTTTTCTAATTGCTTCATTTTCTATTACCAGATGATTATTGGAAACTTCCGCCCAACTAAAATCCGATTCTCGCCCCCAGCTTCCAAAACAAAATCTATGATCTTGACGAAAATGAACCGAGGAATCACGATATAATCCATTCTTAATATTTTCGCCCCACGTCACACAAAGATCCATCGGCATAGCGCTTTCAGCTCGAGTTAAACTGAACCAAGTATAATCAAGTCTATTAACCACCAAAGCCGCCATTTCATATTCATACAATGGAGTTAAAACAAAATTAAAACTATCTTTCGAAAATTCTATAGGAGTATTATTTAAAAGACTTGATCTTTCCGGTTCATTAAAAAGATCTGGATTGGGATGCTTAACAGTTTTAAAATTATTACGGGCAAAAAATGAAACTACCAAAAAAACTGCTAACAACCAAAACAAGGTCCTTTCAATCCTTTCTCTTAGTTTATTTTTAAATTTTGCTTCTATATAGTTTATCTTTTCGACTTTCAATCTTTACTTTTATTTTTTTAACTCAACTTCAATTTAACACAAAAAATAAATAAATTCGATATAAAAAAATAATCAGACATTATTATTTTGAAAATTCCTTATTAAAAAGCTTGTTTTTTTATTTAATATCGCTATTATTAAAAGAGTGTTTTTAAAAAAATGAAAATCAAAGGGGAGGAAGATTTATGTCAAAAAGATTCAAAACGGTAATTGTTAATCCAAATGACTTTCAATTCAAGGAGATCAACGCTTTTTGCACTGAATGGTATAAAAAAACAAAAATTTTGGCGAAAAATGGTTTTTTTGAAAAATGTCCTCAGAAATACTGCG